>ERZ779737.1245-NODE-1245-length-20546-cov-3.484945_pt1 | contig 20546 bp, 33 predicted proteins | sample MGYA00511889_ERZ779737 | MGnify/ENA primary metagenome ERZ779737 (study PRJEB29588, sample SAMEA2163575) | human gut metagenome | biome: human gut; feature: human-associated habitat; material: faeces | place: Denmark | collected 2008/2010 ...
TCAAGGCGTTCTATATGAGTATTGTCAAGCATATACATCGCTGCATCGAGGAGGGGTGGATGAAGAAGGATGGTTTTGATATAGAGAAGTATAATTAATAATTTATCTTGTATGGAAATAACTGTAAAATTTTGGAAATTTTCAGCTATGGTTTGCGGTGGATTTGCAGGCTGGTTTATAGGGGAGTTTAAACCAACATTCCCTTTAGCCATCATAGCTGTTGTATTTATTTTATATGATGCTTGGACGGCATATAAGCTTGATAAGCGTGTTCATATTGCGTATCCAAATGAAACACTGCGAAAGAAAGCAAAATTCACTTCTTTCGCTTTTGGAAAGGTTGTAAGAGAGACGATCCCAGAACGGTTGTCCCTTATCTTTCTTGGTTTCCTGGTCGAGCATTGGGTGTTTATTCATGTGAGTATTCCGCTATCTTATGTTATTACAGGAGCGATTTGCTTTGAACAGTTCTGGTCTATTCTGGAAAATGAAAGTAGTTGCAGAACTGAAAGTGAAAGCAAATTTTGGCAGATGCTGCAGCAGATTATGGTTGATAAGACTGAACGTCATTTAGACACGAATCTCAATAAGTTTAAGAAATAAATAAAGTTTTAAACGCAATGATTAAAGTATTAGTTGATAACGGACATGGTGTTGAAACACCGGGAAAACGCAGCCCTGATGGACGATTGCGCGAGTATAAGTATGCACGAGAGATTGCTTCTTCTGTTGTATCTCGTCTGAAAGAACGTGGCTATGATGCAGCCTTAATCGTGGAAGAGGATAGAGATATATCCCTACAGGACCGCTGCAAGCGAGTAAATAACTGGTGCGAGCTGAAGGGAAACAAGAATGTTATTCTGGTAAGCGTGCATGTGAATGCTGCCGGAAATGGCGAGTGGATGAATGCCACAGGCTGGAGTGCATACACAAGTATAGGGCAGACATCTGCTGACAAGCTTGCCGATTGTCTGTATGATGCAGCCAAAGAAGCATTACCTAAGAAGAAGATGCGCACGGACTATCAGGACGGAGATCCGGACATCGAGGCTGGTTTCTATATACTGAAGCATACCAGATGTGCCGCAGTTCTTACGGAGAATTTATTCCAGGACAACAAGCAGGACGTTGATTTCCTGCTTTCCAATGAGGGCAGGGAATCTATTATTCAGCTTCATGTGAATGGTATCATAAACTATATAAAGCAATTAAGATGAAAAACTATTTTAAAAAACACTGGGCCTTGATTGTTGCTGTCATTCTGATTGGATTGGGCGACTTACCTTTTAAAGGTTGCGGCCACAAAGATAAAAGTGATAACACGAGGGTAAAGATTGACTCCACCGTATATGTGGATACCATCCCTTACCTCGTACCGGTACCAAAGGATTCTGTAGTCTTGCGTTATGATACACGTAAGGTTCCATTGGCAGATGTGAAGACTGCCTATGACTCAGCCACAGGCGACAGCGTGGTGATAGTAGGTAACATCCCAGTGACACAGAATGTGTATCGTGACTCAAGCTACATTGCCTGGGTAAGCGGTTACCGACCAAGCCTTGACAGTATCAGGGTATTCTCGAGAACCCGATATGTGACAAAGATTATCACCGAAAAAAGCGAGCCGCCGGAAAGTAAGCGGCTCAATTTTGGATTGCAAGCCGGATATGGAATTACACCGAAGGGGATACAGCCTTATATTGGAATAGGATTGGGGTATCGTTTTTAGTGTTTAAAGATAAACTTGCTGTTTCTATAATTAGACTTAACTTTGTAGCAATCAAATCGAATAGGAAAATGACAAATGTAAGTTTCTCTATCAATAAGAGCAATGTTCTGAACGAGGTAGCCAAGACTACTGCTTATTCTGGTGCAAAGATGGTTGGCGATGAAGGTGCCTATGAGCGAATATTTGCTACAGCCTCAGACAAGGAGATGCTGGAACGTTTCTGGACAGAGTGCCAGATCTCAGTATGTGAGACCTTGAAAAAGTTCCTATCTGCAGAAGAGACAACGGATGAAGGCTGGAACCTGGTTCTAGAATTATCTCAGTCTTATGATGCCTCACTTACAAGTAGCATTCAAAAGGAATTGATTAGCTATTTTGTTGCCGGTATTGTGTCCAGATGGTACACGTTCACAAACAAGAACGAGGCTGGAGATTATGGAGAATTGGCTTCTAAGCTACTCGTAGGAATTCACAAGAAGGTGCTTTTCAAAAAAAAGCCGATTCGTCCGTCATATAGTTAATAACAAATTAAAGATATACATTTATGGCAGAAAGTAAGAAAACCCTCACCGTAACCCTCAAGGTAAAAGAGCTTATGTTTGATGTGATGAATAAATCATATCTTACTGGTCAGGCGCGTGAGGCTGACGGTAAGGGATATGAGGCTGCTAGCAATATGCAGGCCAGTGAGGATACTGATAACAGCTACCAGCTTCACAGATCGTTAGCCAATTCATTCAGCAGTTTGAAGAGCATTCTGGGTGAATATCTCGATGCAACAACCACGACTACTACCAACCTCATCCAAAACGAAATTGATAGAGATGGGGAGTTGTCGTTGACATTCAAGCTGCCTAGTAACTACAATAGTGCATCTGCCGATGCTATTGGCAATAATATTCATGCCTATCTTGTAGATGTGACATTGAGTGACTGGTTTAAAATTACTAATAAGGACGATGCTAAGGACTACCTGGATCACAGTGTGGTCTGTCTTGATATAATCAAGCGCGCTCTTTACAAGCGTAGCCGTCCTAATCGTCCAACATATTCAAGTTAAATGTTTAACGTTATGGAGTTTTATGACAATAAGGAATGCAAGAAGAAGACAGTGACACTTGCTTTCAGAAGAGACCAACTACTCTATGACATCAGAAACTACGCCTTTGTAGAAGGTGAGATCATGGGTGAGGATGCGCAGCACGCACAGCATCAGGTGCAGGACATAGCAGAAGAAGGTAATGTGGACCGTGTTACCCGAATGCTGAACCTCGCCCATGATGAATGTGTAGAACTTCTTTATCCTTATACGAATGAAGAGATAGCGGATGGTGAAAGAATCGACAATGTGTTTGTGGCACCGGACGAATACACAGTTGAGCTAACTTTGCCTGATGGATTTGCCAAGAGCACACTTAAGTTGCTGAGAACGGAGATTCATGAGTATATGATTAGCCGTGTCCTTCAGGACTGGCTTAGCATCACCTTTCCTAATAGTGCGCCAAACTGGGAAACGAAGATGGTAAATCTTAAGAAGAAAATGAAAACATCGTTACTTTCAAGAAAGGTAACAACGAGAAGAAAGCTTAAGCCGTTTTAGTATATGGGAGTTCATATTAAAATCTGATGGTTTATGTATTTGTAGTCTATTTTTGGGGAGAAGGAGCATCGTCACGATGCTCCTTCTTTGTTTGCTATCTTGGCCGGTTGGTAAGTCTAGGTGTGTATTGTGTAGTAAAAGAACAGATGCTTTCACCTTTTTGCAAACTGCCAATTACGGCAATTCTAAAATACTTGTATGGTGTTCCTCTAAAGCCTCGCAGACATTGATCTACAGAACTGGCAATCAGATGCCAGTTGAACAAGTCAAGACTTCCATACAGCACGACACAAACATTTCCTTTTCTGAATGTGCCGCGAATAATAAGTGTGTCAATAGTCTTCAGGATGTTCGGTTCACCAAGCTTAAACGCTCGTGTGATTAATAGCACAGCATTTGAAGTAGCCTTGGAATATGAGAAATTCACAATGTTACCAGACTTATCCATGGCAAGCGAATCGGGATAAGAGTTTACTGTTTCAGAAATGTCGCTAAGCATCATTCCCCATTTTAGGGTTTTGAGCGAATAGACGTATGCATACGTTTGCTCATTGTTGTACACGATGATTCGCTGGTGTGTATAATCGAATACCATTCGACACTTCTTTAGATACTCAACAAATGGTATTATTTTTATTCCACCAGCCAATGTTGCTTTTGAGTTTTTCTGAAAGGACTTATATGTATCCAATATCTTGCTTATATATGGGAGATCAGGTAACGAAAGTGACACTTCATTGTTCACGGAATCAGTGATACATGTTGCCGTAGATCCTGATATTAGCATGATACCTCGATCTGTTGCAAAAATCACAGCAGTATCCATTTGCGTAATGCTTGCCGAGTTTATACACACTTCACGAGTTATTGGCTGCTTGGCAGAGTAGCTTCCTGTAGAAGATACTTCCAAAGCCCATACACCATCTGTAGAAAATGCATAAAGGGGAAATTGTCCGAACTGGCCTTGAGAGAGTGCTTTTACGGCAGCACATATTCCTAGGATCTTTCCAGTACCCACTGTGTTGATGCAAGTGACTGGGAAGAAGAACGGGTTATTGACCTGAGAAGTGTAGATCTTGTTCGGAATCTCGATAGTCCGGTCTTCCAGTGATGATATGACTGGTTGGCTTCCCTTCGCCTCCAGATCGCCCCATCCACCAAAGAAGAAGGAACCATTCAGAAAATCATGTGACTGAAGTGGGACCTCATACACAGTCGGGAAAATATCATACTTCACCACGAATGCCTTGTATGCATTGATGTTTGGGTAATAGAGGAACAGAGTTGGCATGTACGCCTTAGCAAAGCTGTATGAATCTCCCCTTACAACAATATCCTTTCCATCTTGTTTGATTACGAAATATACATAGTATGTTGCCTTTCCGTCAATGACGGTTGACTCAGCATCGGAGTAATTATACACATATCCATCTGTATAGCAGAACATGGCTCCAGCATTATATCCGTTGAATAGCTGCTTGCTGATATTTGCAATATTGACCCTGGAGTTGTAGGAGAAGGCATAGCGGGGAATGAGCGTATCATGAGAATCATAATCATCCGTCATTACTTCGCGATTGAGAAGCGACTGCAGGTAGTCTTCCTCTACGTCTATGAGAGTACGGGTTGTTGACAGTGACTCAATCTTAATGCTTTCCAGCAAGAAGAACTGAGACGTGGTTCTAATGTCTTCTAGCACGCAATCTACAGAGCGACGAGGCATCATCAATCGGCCTGCAGGGTATGTCCATTCTGATGATGTCTTTAAAGGATCTCCAAAAGTAAATGCGTAAAGATGATTGAATGTATGCTTCTGGTATCGCAATGGATACTTCAACCCCGAAGGATCAACGTTTTGATTGCAGTGCTTGCATACACAGAAGGTGTCTATGTCTGTAGATTCCTTGAACCCTGAGCATTTTCCGTTTTGATCGTATGTGTAGATCGGTTTTGAAATGAAAACATCCACAGAACGAATGATGTCTTTCCAGTTCGTCAAGTCCTCGATATACTTCTGCTCTATAACGGCATAGTCGAGACGGGAGAGTGCAGCCATTATTCTGAGTCTTGCATCAGTGTACTTGTCACGTCCGGTGATGTGTTCATAGAACACCTGTGGTGCAAGGTCAGATGATGCAATCATAAGCACCGGTGCAGAGTGCATGGTGAGTGATCCGTCGTATAAGCGATAGGCATAGCGAACCAGAAAGGGAAACAGGAAACGCCCCTTGTTTATAGACTCTTCGGCAATAAACTTGTTTACTTTTGCTAATACCTGTTCTGTTACTTTCGTTTTATTCTCGTCTGAGAAATCTTTGAAGATGTCTGCTTTCGAGATAGCATTGAAAGAAATGCTGAACTCATCTGTTCGTATTACTTCGGCTTGCAATCCAAATGATATAGGGCATTCCGGCAAATGATTGCCCAAGCATTTATAGCCTTCGCTCTGACTTTTCCAGATAAAATAATACATACCCTGTTCTGTTAGGATGAGGAGGGTTTTTCCTATTACGGAAAAGGCTAATATCTTCGTCATACCAAAGCTGTGTATGAGATTTAATATTGGGGTCCCTGCTGAATCCTTCTCTGTATAATATATATCACCAGTATCTGTATCATGTACGATATAGTAATGAAATGTAGAAGTTTCATGAACTTGAACAACCTTTATAGACGGTTTTGAGAACGTCATAATAACAGCTGGATCGAGAATAGGATTCAGCACACCATTTTCAGGCACTATGCCGAGAGCGGTGGAGAGGTCGCCATCAGGAGCCTCGTAGTCTTGTGGAATGGCAGAAAAACTGCCAAGAATTGTTTCCTTAATCATGGTTGAGAATGAGTTTTGTTATGATTGTTATATACTTTGTGCCGCCTTCTGTGATTACTTCACCAGTTGGAAACTCGGCCTTTCCTACACAGTTGCAGGCTGCGAGAATAGCCTTGCACAGGCGACGGCTATATGCACGAAAGTGCTTCCCCTTCTTGTTGGAGGGGAAGCACTGTGCCTCGTATCGCACGCCTGGACTGGCAGGCGAGCGTACGTATAAGTAGTATTCATGGCCGTCGGTCTTCACGTCAATGGCATCGCCAGGGTGCAGGTCTAAGGCTTTCACTAAGTGTGCCGATAGGTTTATCTGACCAGACTGGGAGAAAGAAATGTCGGCTCGACGGTTTGATTTCAAGATACTTTGCATGGGCTACTTGTTGTTGACGGCGTGCGTGATTCGCTTATTGAGCACCTCAACGTAGATTTCCATTGCGTTGCGCTGCTCCTGCATCCAGTAGTACTGCTTGCTGCCCACCTTCTCCTGGAAGTCTTCCTGCATCAATGCTGATGTGAGGGATGAAAGGCGCTGCTGAACCTCATCACGCTCGATGATAAGACGGTCGAGGAAGTTGTCGGCAGGCTTGTATGCCTTGATGAAAACCTCCTTTGGTGACCATGACTGATAACCGTCTTCGTAACGCACGAGGTAGCCCTCGCCTGAATACTCCTGCTTTGCAGGCTTGATAGACTTGCCAATGATAACCTCGGCCTCTGCTCTTGTCATAGGCTTAGCTGTGACAAGCTTTGTTCCTAAGTACTTTTTCATAATAATGTTCTGAATTTATTATTGGTATAAATATAATTTTAGAAGGAGATCCGGACTGTCATACAGCTCATTGTTGTTGAGACACCAGAGACGGTCTTTCCATTCTCGGAGCGGTGCATTATACACCCACTTAAAGCGCTCCTCGTTTGATGTAAAATCAATTCCTAGACGATACACTCTTTTCTTTAGCCACTTACGTAGCATTCGCTTAATCTTTCCTTCAATATAGTATTTAATCTTTTTCATATTTCTTTCTCCTTTAATATTTGCTCGACACGCTCAATCTCATCATCAAGTTTCTTCTCATAGCCTTTACTTGTAGCAAGCCATCCTTGCTTTTCTATTTCGCTCTGGGCTGAGAGGTATTTCTTTTGAGCGTAGCGTGTCATTTTAACCAGATTGTAGAAATCCTTGCTATTCATACTCCTGCAAATTTAATGATTTCCGATGATAGGATGATTATATCTTCTTCTTGGTCTTCGCCTGATGGGTGGGACAGGCGATGGAATCGCCTGGAACGGGGGCGAGAGCTGGGACGAAGGGAACGGTAGAGAGGTGTTCAGGCAGCGCAGGTTGCCATTGAGGGTGTAGAATAATGTTTTCTTGCTCATTGCTTAGTCCTCCATATGCAATTGTTTGTTTATTGCTTTCTGAGCAAGGATTTCCTGCCAGTGGGCTTCATGGTTATTTCTTCTCTCTTGGTTCTCCGTGAGCTGCGAGTTATACCTACCGAAGCAAATGAAGTCAAATTTCTCATAGTCCTTCATCTCGTAAGGGGGCTTGGAGCCTGGAGGAGCAGGAATGAAATCCTTAGCGAACTCTTTAGGAGAGAGAGTTGCCATTGTTGAGCCAACCGGGTCAATGACCTCATATTTGAAGATGCGGCTCTTTCTCTTTGCTGGAGAGTTATGAACCGCTTTTGCCCAGCAGATGTTTCCTCTATAGGTTGAGGTAAGGCGAGTCCTATAATAAGGTTTCCATTCTCGCTTATCTCTGAATGCCCAACAGACGCCCATGGGCGAATCTCCATCATAAGTAAAACTATCAGACTCCCAGCAATGGTTGTAGCCGAGGTCGCTGATGTGGCTATGTATGCAGAACTTGCACATTCTCATTTTTTTCTGAACATCAGCCGACGGAGTGGGCTGCATCAGGTTTTGTTGGATATAATTTCCCATAGAATAATGTTTTTAAAGTTCAACTTTTCTACATTGATATTGTTATGCTTTTTATGTTTGCTCAAACAACTCCAGTTGTCTGATGTTATACTTTTCTCTGCTTGACCAGGCGGCCAGTCGCATACACTTGCCGAGACGGTCAGTCGGCTTACCTATAAAGTCGAGGACTGAGGTAAGGGCAAAGTAGGCTGCCCGTTTGTCGGTATCGTAGTAGTGACCACGTTTCCAAAAGTAATTTTCACCATCGGATGCCCTTGCGGACCAGCCGAAGCCTCGATCGTACTTGGAGACGCCTACGCTGAAATAGCGGCTGCTGTCTTCGGGGTGGCTCCACTTGATGGATACACACTCACGCTTCTCGTAATCTTTCATAGGCTCATGCGGAAAGATTTCTCATTACCGAAGTTAATGACTGTCATCATTTCACGGAAGCGGTCGGCAAAGCGCTCATCGTAGTAGTCTTTAATCTCGCCTGGAGTGAGATTGCTGGTTGCGATGGTGGCAAGCTGGTTGTCATAGCGATAGTTTATCATGTCCATCACTGCCGTCACGTAGTCGCCATAGTTCATGGACTCTCTCGGCTCTGTGCCCAGGTCGTCGATGCAAAGAACCTCCTTATCTTGCAACCACTTGTATGTGTAAACGTCTCCGTGGTTTTCCTTGTTTGGGTTGAGATATGCCTTTGTTATTCTGACAAGTTCCTTGGCTGATATGATCTCAAAGCCGGGGCGTGGAAACTTCAATCCCGGTTCTGCAGGTGGAGCATCATCGAGAAACTGATAGAGTGACTTCATGGCATTTACCATGGTACTCTTTCCGTTTCCACGGTTACCACAAAGGAACAGGCCGAATGACGAGCGGTTTTTGGTTGCAAGCCAGCTCGAAATCTCCTCTACGTGATGCTTGTATTCCTGGGTGTATTCAAACTTTCTGCCTCTGCATCTTACTTCTGCCTGGCATGATGCCATCAGCATATGGAAAATCTGCTCCTTGGTGTAGGGGGAGAAGCTAAAACGTTCCACCGTAGTCTTTCTCTTTCTCTCCATCAGAAGAGAGAAGATGTCCTTTTCGTTTATCGTTAACGGATTTAATATTTTCATTGTTCTTCTTATTTATGATTATTCTTAGCCACGAATTGAAATGTTGCTTCACGTCGTTCACGCTTTCGTGCTGGGTCTTGCCGTTGGCTATGCACTCACTTCTGAACTTCTTCAGCTCGTTTCTGAGACTTTCCTTGTTCATTCCGTGGAGGAACTGAATCTGTTCTAGCCAGATGTCGTCCTTGTCCAACTCATCTATATATTCATCAAGTGTGGAGGATGGGCTGCTTGCCGCAGGTGGCTTGACGGGTGCGGCTGGCTCTTCCTTCTTGGTTGTCTTGCGTGTCTTCCTTGTGGGCTTCTCCGTTGGGACAGGCGATGTAATCTCCTGGAACGGGGGCTGAGGTGTAGGCACGTTTTCACGCTTGGTTGTCGTAGGCTCTTGTGGAATATCCTCTGCATCATCATCGTCGATGAGCGAGTATTCGCTTACTGTAGATGTGCGCCTGGTAAGCTGGCAGATACGTTGATAACGCTCCTGTATGCCACGAGACGTAAGGATGCCGTCCTTGTCGTACAAAGACTTGCTGAACAACCCGAGTTGCAGGCAGACGTTAATCACCTCACGTACATAAGCCTCTTCAAAGCCCGTTTGCTCCGAACAGATGAAAGGCAGGTCTGAATCCCACTTCATGTAATACCCATTCTTGTAGATATAACAGAGCAGGAGAGTATATACTGTTATGGCTTTTCCACCTTGCCGCTTGATTAGCTTGCGTATCTTGAGATCCTGGAAGATGTCAACATCCATTGGGAAATAGTCAAGTCGCATCTTAGCTTTGCGTCCCATATCGTTCATGTTATTTAAGAGTGTTATAATATATTTTGAAGGTAACAGCGTACCTCGCGCATAAAATCATCAAGAGTACGGCATACGACGTACTTGTATTCGCCAAGGGAAGTGATGGTTTTCTGCCATTCCTTCTGCCTGTCGCTCTGCCTGGAGTTCCTTGCCGTAGTCTTCATTTCTATGAGAAGCGCACCGTACTGATGGTTGCTCTTCAGGAGAATGAGGTCGGAGACTCCAGCGACGACTCCCTCGGCCTTTAGTCTTGCTGCCTCCGTCTTGGAGCGATGTCCACCGTTGGGAACGGCAAACAATCGCCCACGGAGGGAAGGGTACTGCAGTGAGAACCACTGAACGCAGTCAACCTGCAAGTCGTGCTCTGGTTCGGAACGTGTCTTGCGTTGAGGTTTCCTTGCCTGTGCTTCTGCAAACAGTTCGTCGAAGGTCTTTATGTCCATCCTCTAGATGTCTGGCTCGTTGATGAAGTTAACGTATTCCTCAAGACCCTTACTTGCTTTAATCTTCACGCCTAGACGCTCAGGCATAGTGATGGTCTTGCCATTTTGAAAGTCGTGGGCCTTCTTCTCTTTCTTCTTTACCGGGAGAACGGTGAAGTAGTCACGGAACTGGATGGCATTGCCATTGGCTACCTCACATCTGATAGCCTGTAACATACCATCTACAACGGCTGCAATCTCTTTCTTTGTCAATGAACCTTTCTGCTCATTTTCCTGCATGATGAATATATCATCAACAATGTCTGCTTTTGTCTTCATTTTGCTAATTTCTTTTTAAGTTTATGACTGATGTTACTTAATGCCCATGCCCGGCTCTTGTAGCGTTGCTGTAGTTGGGCTTTATATAATACCGAAGCATCGTCAAGGTACTTGATGATGCATGTCAGGTCGGTCTTGCATATCTCCATCCTGTTGTCCTCCGTCTAGGAATGATTGAACGAGCTGGTCAAAGTACATGGCATCCTGCGGAATCTCGTCGTCGCTGTTCATGATTTCGGCAGCGATGGACTTCTTCTTGTGGATGAGCGAGTATATGGTGTGGTCTATGGTGCCACGCCCAAGGAGATAATAGCACGTTACGTTGTCTTTCTGTCCGATGCGGTGGGCACGGTCTTCACACTGGCAGCAGTCGGCATACGTCCACGCCAGCTCGATGAACGCCACGTTGCTTGATGCCGTGAGTGTGAGTCCCACGCCAGCCGCCTTGATGGAACAGATGATGAGGTTGCAGCTTTCGTTGTTCTGAAAGCTGTCAACGGCAGCCTGCTTGCTGATGGCACTGTCACGTCCGGTGACCGTAACGGAATGCGGAAACACCCTTGTGAGCTGGTCAACAACATCGTGGAGCGAACAGAAGACGATGAGCTTCTTGCCACTTTCGAGGAAGGTGTTGATGAAGTCGATGGCTTGCGCTATCTTTCCGTGTGTGGCCAGAGAGCGGAGCGTCATGAACTTGACAAGTGCTTCCATGCGCATCTTGCGACGTATCTCACCATCACTGCACTCCTTGTATTGGCGCAGGTATTCTGCCAGGTCGTTTGCGGCAAGGTCGTATTCGTTTCTGTTGCTGATGTCAACGTAGAGATCGACACGTGTCTTGTCGGGAAGGTCGGGCAGAACCTTTGCCTTCTCCCTGCGTATCATGCAGGTGGAGTAGAGCTGCTCACTGAGTACTGAGAGCGGAACGGCTGGTTTGGCATTCCTGTCTTTCGGATCAGTGCAATAGTTGGCACGGAATCTTGTTGCTCCACCGAACTCTGGCAGCCTGCCCATGATGGATAGCTGTGCTACCAGGTCGTCAGGGCGGTTGACTACAGGCGTACCTGACAGCAGTATTACCCATTCCTTTCCGAAGGTAAGCCCCTTGGTGAAGATGGACTGCTGGGCTGACGGGTCCTTGACTCTGTGCGACTCGTCGATGATAACCGACTTGAACAGCCTGATGTTCTCGGAGAAGACAACATCCTTCAGCCGGAACTCCTTGCTTCCACTTACGATGTCCCACACGAAGTACTTGCGCAGCGACTCGTAGTTGACGATGGCTACATGATACATGCCCATGCGCAGCAGGTATGGCCATGTGGTACGTGTGGCGTTGTCGAGAACAACAGCCTTCTTGTCGGTGAACTTCTCGAACTCACGTTGCCAGTTTATCTTCAGCGAGGACGGGCAGATTACCAGGCAAGGGTAGGCGGGTGCGGTATCAACGATTCCGATGCTCTGCAGGGTCTTGCCCAGTCCCGGCTCATCACCTATGATAAGCCGGTGATGCTGCAACCCATACACAATGCCGTCAACCTGGTAAGGGTATGGCTGCACCTTCAGATGATGGTTCAGAACTTGTTTTGTCATTTTCTCTTTGGCTTTAAATACCAACCGTTCAATTCGTACACTCTCTTTCGGGCAGCCTCTCTGCTGTAGAACACCTCACCAGCAGGACTTGCGATATTTTCGGTATCCTGGTGATAGATGTAGAAGCTGCTTCTTCTAGGTACGTAGAAATATATTCCTACTTGATGAAAATCTCTTGGCATAATCTAAACTGCTATTGGGTTAAGGCACCAGTACTGGAAGGCGAGTTCCTCGTACTTCTCACGACCACGTCTGTAGATTTCATCATCCCTACTGATAAACTTCTTGAAGATGCGGTTGTTCTTCTTGCTGATGCCGTAAATGAAATCACGAGGTGAATTGGCGATGTCCATGTACCAGGCACGCGAACGGTCCCAGTCAAAGAAATCTACCGCCTCGTCAAACTGTTTCTGTGTCTCGGCAAAGGTTGTCTTCAAGTCGCCACCAAAACCGGCGAAGTCGAGCCACCAGTCCCATTTGCAGCGTGTATCCAGGGCAAACGGGAATTCGCAGTACTCGAAAGGCTGAGCCTTGTTGACCATGAAGCGCTGTGTATCTGACAACTCCAGCACCTTTGCCAGGAAAGGGTCACGCCTAGCCTCATGGCGCAGGGCATTGTGCATGTCCTGGGCGTGGAGGAACTCCTCTTCCGTATATTGTTCGTCATTCACCTTGTAGTGATAGTAGTCCACACGGTCGGGTTCCGTTATCATTGCATCGACGAGGTTGCCGAAATGAAAAGCCATTTCCTTGTTGCCGAACTGCATCCGGTGGTGAAGCAGGTTCTTCAGCTCGGTAAGGTCGGAGTTGCTTACTTCCTTTCGGTTGTAATACTCGTCGGGGTTCATATTGTGTATCATAATCAGAGCGTAATATTAATAATTAACAGGGATATTTCCAGCTTGTTTTTAAGAACAGAGAACTGGACACCCTACTTACTTAACCTTTACTTCGTCCACATACTCAACAAACTCGCTCTTGATGGTAACGCCATCCTTGTTGGCAAGTTTCTCGCAGAAGGTAATCTGACTCTTGAATTTCTTCATCAGTTCTTCTGCAGTGAGGTTCTTGCCCTCATGGCTCCACCACATGGAGATAACCGGAAGGATGCCTTCGGGATCCAGCAGGTGAATCTTCTTGGTAACCTTAGCCTTGGTGGATGGTCCGGCTGCTGCAATCGACTGACCCTCGAAGAGACCGGCCATTTCCTTCTGCTGCTGTTCCAACTTCTTAGCTTCTTCTGCTTCTGCCAGCTTCTTCTGCTTCTCAGCCTCCAGTCGTTCCTTTTCCTCTTTCTCACGTTCTTCCTTCTCCTTCTGCAGTCGTGCTGCTTCCTCGGCATTGGCACTGGCAATCTTCTCCAACTCCTTCTTCTTTGAAGGCAGACGGTCGAGGATGTAGTCACGGTTGGTTTCAATCTCGTATCTGTACTGCTCGGCAAAGGTGTTGGCAAGGGCGTTCTTTGCTTCGGTCTCCTTCTGGGCAGCTTCGGAAGGTGTGACACCTGGGTAGTAGGAGAGACTCTGGGTGAACTTCATGCCAGGCACGAATGCCTCAGGCAAAGTTGTTGGCACCTTCTTAATCTTCTCCATGGAAGCATCGAAGTTCTCTAGAGTAATGGCTTCGTTGAGCTTCTGCATCATTGTGACGGAACCGGTGAGGAAGTCCTGGAACATCTTTTCAAAGTCGTTCTTCATGCTCTCGAAGATGCGGTCGAGTGCATCCTTGTGCTGCTTCTCGAGCATTGCCTTGCGCTGGGCTTCCTGCTGTGCCTTCAGCTTCTCGGCTGCATACTGGTTGCGATATACCTGCAGCTGGTAAGGGACGGTGCCCTGCTTGTTTGGGTCAATCTCGTTCTCGATCTGTGTGAACTGTGTACGCACCTGGTCAAAGAGCTTGGTGAACGGGCTGCGTCTGTCGTTCATCTTCTTCAGAGTATTGCGTGTCTTGGCGATGAATGATGCTATCTGCTCATCCAGTTCGTCGTTCTTCAGTCCTCCCTGCTGCTGCACTGCCTGTAATAACTGCTGGCCACGTGCGATGCAGTTGTCGTGTGATGCCTTGTTGTCATTGTATGACTGTGGTGCTCCGGAGATAATCTGCTGGAGGTTCTCTCTCTTGATAATTGCTACTTCTGCTGTCATGATTGTATATGTGTTAAAATTGATAATGCTTTTTCGTAACTGCTGTCATGTGGGGCGCAAGGCTTTGTTTTGCTGTACTCCACGTATCTTCCAAGCTTGGGGCAGTACCGTCCGTTGAGACAGGTGCGGACGGGACTGCATCCATGGCATGGATGATTAGAAGGTGTCGTCGGCTGCTTCATTTGCCGTTCCTCCCTGACCCTGCTGTGTATTGGCAGCCGGGTCTATTCTTACGCCATTCGATGTATCAGCAGGTGGGGCGAAGGAATCGTTCGGTGCCTGCGACTGCTGGTTGTCGCCTGGTGCGCTGTCGATGCCTCCGTATGGATCGAAGTCAGATGAAGGCATATCGTTCACCGTTGTTTCGAGCTGTGTACCCTTACCGATGTTGAGCTTTGGATATGTTCCAAAGGCATGCTTGATACACTTTGAACAGAGAAAGGCAGGGTCGATGCCGCCATCGCCAGAGGTGTAGAGTTCGTTGGCTTTCTCAACCCACTGTCTGGTGTTATTATCCCAGTATTTGTTATTCTTGGCTGAATAGCCGGCAAGTCGTGTCCAGTCCTGTTCGAGCATCACCGAGTAGTCGATGGTGCCATCCGTGCGTGTGATTTTGAGGAAGCAGGCGATGATGTGGCTACTTGTGCGAGGTATGTGCATAGAATAGTTGACATACTTGCGTCCGTCACGCTCGCCATACTCGAAATCGTCGCCCTCATACACAACAACCGGGTTGTCGGCATGGTAGATCTGGCCAGCCCTGGCACGGAGGTAAAGCTCACCGTAGCCGGAGATAGTAAGGTTGCATCGTTTCTCTGCTGGTCGGTTCCAATCTTGTAGTTGCGAGGAAGAAGGTAGGCCATGGCACGGACACCTGGCTCCACCGAGATACCCTGTACTGCCAGGTCGATGAATGCGAAGAACACGGAAAGACTTGTGCATCCGTTGAGGTTGGCGTTCTCACGTAGAATCTTGTTGAAATAATTTGCCTCACGCTCATAGACCTGCTCACCGCCCTGTTTCCAGACGGCATTGTAAACGTTGATGAATTGCTGACGTACCAGGTCGTTGCTTACAACATCCGTAAGGAACTTCAGCTTGTTAATGGTTTCAACCATGTTCGTTAAGTTGCTCATAATTGTGTAATGTTTAAAATGTTAATGATTTCATCTGAATCGCTGGAGTGATGTTTGGTCACTCCAGCGAACGATAATGAAGTTCGAATATATCTATTTCTTTAATCTAAAAACTTATGTTATGTAATCATTTACACCTACCTTTCTGTTTTGCGGCTCTGGACTGGCACCGGCTCACGTCTTTCCGTGGGGTCAGATTAATAAATAATTAGAGACTTTCATACAGCCATTGTTGTTAAACTTATGTTGTCTGTGTCTGCCGGTGTGTCACCTTCGCCTGATTATTAACTATGCATCCAAGGATGCCTCGGAAACTCTATATCTCTGTCAATGCTCCCTGATCGTTCTGAAATCGGGAGCGGATGCACATGGTAGAGAAGCATCCACTCCCTCAATCATGAGCAACAAGTAGCCTTGCCTTTGTGGTGGGACCGGGAATCGAACCCTGGGCTTCTCATGATTCGTATGAAAAGAAGCAACCGTTCCCACCGGGTTGCCATGCCCATGAGCCTCACGGCCGGGACATGGCGGAATCAACAATCTTTATTACCTTACCTAAAACTTAATGACAAACTAGATCGCTAAACTTAAATAACCATTTATAATCGAAAAAATTAGAGTTTATTTCTCTCTGTAGAGCAACGAGTCGAAAATCACTCTTTCCTCATCTTTCGTTAGAATACAGATGGCAGTCATCCATTTCTCCAGGTCTTTGCGCTTGAAGTAAGTAAGTTTTCCTCCTTTCGACTTGTAGAACTTAATCTTTCTCTTTTTCACAAGATCGTAGAGTGAGTTCTTCTTGATACCGAGGAAGAGACAGGCTTCTTCGGTATTGTAGATCTCTTTGTTTTGGAGCAGGGTAGCGTTTCGTATATCCTGCAACTGTGCGAGAAATTCTTCGTTGCTCATAATTCCTTATTTATTATCCACGTACCGCATCACCATGATGGAGATAGCAAGTACGATGGGAGTTAATATCATTTCCATGGTGTTACATCTACTTAAACCTTATAATGAAAACATCAGTGTCTAACCATTCGTCTGGGTGAACTCATTACTTTAATTTCTTAAGATGTGACAATCCACAACCTTATGCACTGCGTTGGGTTGTGACTCATTGATGAGAGCACACCAGCGCTGCTCATACTCTTTCTGTGTTTCACGTTGCTTACGTGGGGGGGCGGAAAGGAGTTCACCGACAACCTTAGAACCCTCATCGAATAACAAAATTACCTTCATACTAATTACCCTTTCTGCTATACCACTCGTTTGCAATCTGTTTTTCAGATGGCTCAGAGTTGTGAATGTTAGACAAACTATCCTTTATCTCCTCATACTCTGTATCAGACATGAGCATGATGGCATGTTCCGTGCGATCCATATCGCCTGCGAACTTTAATGTAGCCAGGATGATGGCTGCACAAACGATGAGCTTAATGATCTTCTCCATTTTCTTGAATGTTTGTTAATTGTTTATTGCTCCTTCTTCTCGTCTGCCTTCTCCTCAGTCTTATGCTCGAATACATCGAGTAGGTTTGATTCTGAGATATTGACAGACTGATAGTCCTGCATACTTTTCGCAAAAGCCTGGTCTAGATTCTTCAAAGCTCCGTTGAGACACGAAGCGTTGACGAGATAGTAAACGAATGACTTCTTCTCCTTCTCGGTCTTTTCGTCGATTGTGATGAATGCAATGCGAACCTTGTACCATCTGTCTGCATTTCCTTCCTCGCTGAAGAACACTTCACCGTATGCAGCTGGGCGGATGCCGGTAACCTTGAAGTCGCCTGATATGTAAGGCTGCATGTGCTCGATGATGGCAGACTCAGCCTCGGTGAACGACATGGCATCAACAACGTAATGCTCTGTGACCATTTTCTCTGATCCGTCGTCCATGGTCTTCTGGTATCTGACGGAACACTCGAACCATTTTGCGGAACGAGAGCGGATTTTACTTTCAGTTTCCATAAGTTTAATATTTAAAGTGGAGGTGGACGCACCGTTTTGAGTTATGGAAATCTAGCGCCTAATTGAGTTATGAACGTTTGGCGCATCAACCTTTTTCGTTATGCTCTTGTGATGTTGTAGAACAGACCCATATCAACAAGTTCAAGGGAGTATTCGGGTTCCTGTCTCCCCGTGAGCTTCTTCAGCCTGTCGTTCAATCTCCAGACGGCAGATCTTACAGAACCTTCTGGTCCAAGCTCCTGGCGTGCGAACTGAACAGTCTCGCCATGCGGTATCTGCCTTATGGTTTCGATCAAGTCAACTTTCTTTATGACTTTAACCTTTTTTACGTCTAAATCTTTGTTTTTTACCATAATTACCCTTATCTTTGCGGATTAATATTAATGAATTGCAGCGCAATTTCATCTGATTTACGGTGCAAAGATAAATGAAATTATTGACAATAGCAATAAAAACATTGCTTTTTAACACGAATTTAACACTTTAAAGAAAAGAAAGGGTTTCGCATGAAAGGTGAAGAAGTAAAGTTAAAACTGAAAAAAGCAGGTGTTTCAATTACAGAAATCGCCTCTTTGTTAGGAATGTCACGCCAAAGCCTTAGTCAGGCACTCAGCGTCAAGGATGTAAAGACAGGGCTTATAGAAGACTTGTCAAAAGCACTTAATGTGCCATTAAGTTATTTCTATAATGACAGTTCTTCTCAAAATGCTGTTGCGAATGGAAACAAATCTGTTGCGGCAATTAATAGCAATATATCTTCTTCTGCAGAAGATGTTTTAAAAGAACGAGTAAAGGCTTTAGAATCAATCGTAGCAGAGAAAGAGCGCTTGATTAACGTTTTAATGGAGAATAGAAAATGAAAAAGATATTTGTGGCTTTAATTCTGTGTTTTCACCTGTCAATTTGCTATTCGCAAAGTATAGCAGGTGTTCAATTCGGCATGTCCTATGATGAGTGTAAAGTCTTACTGGACAATAAGTTTGAAAATGGAAATAAAAGCTATCAATTGGAAAAGAACGAATTAGACTACTATGGAGTTTATTTTGCAGGAGAGTTCTTCAGTCACGCTGCTTTTTATTTTCAGAATGACGGAAAACGAAGTTACCTGAAAAATATTTTCTTCTTTAGACATTTTTCGCTTACAGAATCAAATAAAGCTAAAAGTATGCGAGATAGGTTGTTTGACTTGTATTCTAACAAATATGATGGAGTTGATTCCTACATAGCAGATAATGGCTATAGAGCTTTCTACTGGGATATTAAAAACGAAGATGATTACTCCATAAGTATCTCGATAGATAAAGACAAGAACAACAAAGGCGAAATGAAACTATGGGTAATGGTGGTCTATTTGGGTAAGAATTTCATAAAAGCGGAAGATGAAATATAGCCCATCCGCAAAGATAAGGGTAATTATGATTAACCAAATTTGCCTTATCACTCCTCCATAGTCTTGGTCGAATAAAGGTAATTGTGTATGGAAATAAAGCATAATATTGCAAGATTATATCCTGGAATAAAAAGGATCATAATCAAAGTGACGGATACAAACGCATGGCCGGAGAACAGGCTGCGAGAGTTTGTCATATTACCAGATATGGAGTATGATTTCCACCTAGATTGCCCAATGGCAAAGTGTCTTGGCAACATCAGGGGAATATACTACTGGAATGTTATCACAGACATGATAGACAACCATATTTCCGAAAGGAAGGTAAAGCTAACATGTGAAGGATACAACGGTTACAACATCACTTCTCATTGTGACTGGTATGTAGTTCTGGGAATTTCGATAGAATACCTAGATACTCGAACTGCTTGACAACATTGAGAGTGATGATTTCCTCCAGGTAGTCCATCCGGCTGCGGATGTCTCGTTCTACAGATATGCGCACACCCATCCGGGTTGTAGTCTCTTCTGTAAATGGAACCCGAAGCACCTCTGCGAGCTGACTGCTTAAACGCTTCAACTCACAGTACTGTCTGACATAGCCCTCAATATCCTGGAACCAGTCGGGAATCTTATGTTCTTCGTCATTCATAACTTGAAAATTTAATTGTGTATGGAACTTAAAGAATTTATAAAGACAACGCTTACAGAAATTGTTGAGGCTGTCAAGGAAACTCAAGAAACAGTGAAGGATATGGGGGCTACTATAGTCCCGACTATGCCACATGCGATAGCAACAAAGACTATCTGTGTTGACGAGAACAACCTTCTCATATCGCAAGTGGACTTTAATGTGGCAGTAACCGCAGGAAGTTCAAATACACTCAATGGTGATGCAAAGGCTGGCATCCGTGTTTTATCAACGAGTATTAAAGGACAGACGGAGGAGCGTAATGAGGTTGTCTCTCGTGTAGCTTTCTCCATTCCCGTTATACTGCCAGCAACTACAATTTTGAGTGATAGACAAAAAGACCGCATGAGAAAAGAAGAGGAGCATCATCAAAGGGTTTTGAATCACAAAGCACAAACTGGTACTATAGATACCAGAAGTACTGATGATCATTCCAGTCTTTAGGGACGTGTTCTCCTGTCCACCAAAAGAACTCATCCGAGACACGTCTTATTACATCATAGACATCGTTGTTGTCCTTTGAGTATTTCCGGAAGAGCTTCCTCAGGAGCCGACGGTAGCGCCAGTACTTGTATCGCTTGGCAATATGCCGATATAATATCTTGATCATAATCTCTTGAATTTTTCGGCAAAGATACAGCAGGAAGGCGAGAAATGAAGTATATCTTTAAACAGAAAATAGGGTGAGAGGAACACCGAAATAATGCCAAAATGCGTAGCTTGGCACATTTCTGTCACTCGAAAACAATACGTAATCGTGTAACTGACTTATCATAAGGGAACAGATAAATTGCAGCAAAATAATGTACGATAATTTTGGCTAGTATTAGCAAACATCAACAAACATATATCAAACAT
>ERZ779737.1247-NODE-1247-length-20535-cov-3.423437_pt1 | contig 20535 bp, 18 predicted proteins | sample MGYA00511889_ERZ779737 | MGnify/ENA primary metagenome ERZ779737 (study PRJEB29588, sample SAMEA2163575) | human gut metagenome | biome: human gut; feature: human-associated habitat; material: faeces | place: Denmark | collected 2008/2010 ...
CAGTCGGTAGAGCATTTGACTTTTAATCAAAGGGTCTGGAGTTCGAATCTCCAACAGGACACCATTTTAAGAAATTAACCTTCTCTGCTTGAGAAGGTTTTATTTTTAGCATAAATAAAAAATCCAAACAATGGATTTTAATTTTTAATGTATTAAACAAACAAATTATTTCTATACTTTATATTATATTCACTCATTATTAAGCCTAAATTATTATCATCTTCATAAATATATTCTAAATCATTATTATATTCAGTCATAAAGGGATTCGCATTAGAAGCAATATCAAATCTAGCACATTTATTACCAAATATCACTTGCACTTCAACTATATCCTTTTTATTTTTTAATCTTTTAACTTTATAAGGATCTAATATTTCTTTATTTAATTTAATTAAACATAAATTAGCATATAGTTTATTTTTTATAATAGTTGGTTCATAAGGAATTTCTTCTCCATTATCTTTAACATTAGAAATATAAAAATTAGAACATTCTTCTTTATTTAATGTTATTACTTCTCCATTTTCAAATATTATATTTAATGCTTCTATATTCATTCTTTATCCACCCTACAATAAGAATAACACATCTAATTTATAATGAAAATGAAAAATACTTTATTTTTTAAATTTTTTGTGATATATTATTTTTGCAATAAATTGTTTTGCGCTCATAGCTCAATTGGATAGAGCGTTAGACTACGGATCTAAAGGTTAGGGGTTCGACTCCCTTTGGGCGCACCATAGATAAAATTGTTCGATCAGTTCGAACTTTAAATATATTTTCAGTCTAAAATATGACTGATTTTTTATGCAATAAATAATTCATAATTAATTGTATAATCATATTTTCCCAACTTTGTAGACACTATCCATTTAATAAAATTAATTGATAAATAAATAAAATTATGATACTATGAATATGTAAGGAGAACTTACATAAAATAAAAAAAGAGGAACATTTGGATTCGCAAGTGAATGTCGCCTCTAAATATATGGATTGACACTCTATCATTGCTGAAGAGTGCCTATTTTTTTATTGCTAACACCAATAAGGTAGAAAGTAACAAAATGATAGCAATGAGTTTTAGAACTTTTATAATAAAATACAAGATGAAATTAAAAGATTAGAAGAAACCGAAGAAATTAAAAGATATTTAAACTTATAAGATTTACTAGGAGAAAAAGCAAAAGAAAAAATTATTAGAGTAATTAAAAAATAAGTGATCAAGCATAGATATTAACTAGTTAAATTTGCAATTATCCCCTATTTATGTTAAAATACTCCCCAAGAAAAGGGGATTTTTATGTTATCAGAAGGAGAGCAAAAAATATTATATACTTATTATATTGATGAAGAATTAGCAAATATCATTAATTTTATTAACAATAGAGATGATTTAGAAAATATTAAAAATGCTATTATTAATGCAAAAAAAGGTTTTAACTTTGATATAACAAACTTAAAATTAGAAAAAGTAAAAAATATACTTAATGAATATTTCAACATCAAAAAAGTTTTATACTATCCTACTACACCATCAAGATTTAAATTTTTAAGACAAAAAACCTATGAAAAGTTAACACCAATATCACCTTTCGATATTCCCATAACATATATTCCATGTGAAGAAAAAAAATTAAAATGTTCAGTTATACGTTCAATACCTATGCAAAAACTTGGAAATATTCAAGTAATTCAAAGTATCAATTTTACTCCATCGAATATAATGGCTACAACCTACGCTCATGAAATAACTCATACACAATATCAATCAAAAGAATTTATTTATGATGAAATATTGCCTATTTTTGTAGAAGAATTAATAAATAGCCTAACCGATAATAACAAAAATATATTTTATGCTAGAATAAACAATTTATTAGAATGTTTAAAAGAAATAAATAAAAAACCTTTTCCTCAAGACGAAATTGAAGAATTTAATAAATTAAACACTATTAAATATATTGAATCATCACTTATAGCATATATGTTATATCATATTTATACTAATGAACCACTATCAAGTACAAAAGCTAGAATTATAGATGATGTTCAGTCAGTAATAGATGGTACAATATCAATTGAAAATTTAATATCAAAATACGAATTAACAGATAAAAACACTAAAAGTCTTACATTATTTAAAAGCTATTTCAAATAACTTACCAAAAATTGGTAAGTTTTATTTTGTATAGGCCATAATAAAACAAGTGATAATATGGTTATAGTAAATAAAATTAAAAATAATTATAAAAATATTCCTGACTTAAAAACAAGAAAAATTAAATATAAATTATCAAACATTTATATTTTTTATCTTGAAACAATTTGTAGTAGTGAACAAATCAATGATTTCATTTTAAAAAATATAACCAATCCAAATAAAAAAAGAACCATTAATAATATTTTAGCAACCCCTAACTTTAACTTAATAAAATTAGATGAAATAGATAAATATTTATTTAATGGATTTACAATTCTAGTATATCAAAACAAAATATATGCCTTAGAAACAAAAGCCAATTTAGATCGAAGTATTAATACTCCTGAGATCGAACAAGAACTATACGGTCCAAAAGATGCATTTGTTGAAAATTACCAAAAAAATATTGGGTTAATAAAACGAAGAATTAAATCAAAAGAACTTAAAATAAAAGAATATAATATCGGCAAATACACAGATACTAAAACCGGCTTATTATATATAGAAGGAATAACAAAAGAAGAATATATTAACAAATGTAATGATATTTTAAAAAGTATAAATATTGACGGAATAATAGATGCCGGCGAATTAAAAAAATATATAATTAAAGAATCATCTAACTTATTTCCTAAAGTAAAACTAACCGAAAAACCCAATTCAGTTGCGCATGCCCTTTTAGAAGGAAAAATAGTTATAGTCGTTGACACTTCTCCATTCGCTATAATAGTACCAGCAGTTCTAGCCGACTTTATTAATCCTATTTCTGATAATTATTTATATGCAAATAATGTTAACTTTACTAAATTCTTAAGATTATTTTGTCTTTTTATAACCGTACTAACACCAGCATATTATGTAGCAATTGCCAACTATAATCAAGAAACAATCCCCTCTAAATTATTAATAAGCTTTATTACTCAAAGAGAAGGTGTTCCCTTTCCAACTACCATTGAAGCCCTCATAATGCTTCTAATATGTGAGATATTAAGAGAAAGTGATCTTAGATTTCCTTCAAATTATGGATCAGCCATTTCCATCATAGGAGCATTAATAATAGGAGAAGCTGCAGTAAACGCAAGTATCGTAAGTCCCATCATGATCATAACCATATCTTTAACCTTTATAAGCAGTATGGTCTTTAATAATGTTGAAATTAATTCAGCTCTTAGATCTTGGCGATTTCTAAGTTTATTTATAGCATCACTTTATGGTTTATATGGTGTAGCTATCTCATTCATTCTATTAATAATAAATTTAACAAGTAATTATTCATTCAATTTATCATACAGTTTTCCTGCTGCCCCATTTAATTTTAATTATTTAAAAGAAACCCTAATCGCTATAAAACAAAAAAATAATACTAAAAGATCTAAATATTTAACAAACAATATTAGAAAGCAAAGATAATATGAAAAAAATAATCTTAATTATAATTACTTTATTTTTAACCACCGGTTGTTTTAACTATCTAAGTCTTAATGACATAGCTGTTGTTTCTTTAGTCCATATAGATTATCAAGATAATAAATATATATTAACAGTTGAAATAAGAGAAAATGAAAAAGATAACCCTAATGCATCAAGCATTTATACTAATCAAGGAATAACACTTGATAATACTTTTGAAAATATCGGTTTAACTATAAACAAATTCTTATATCTAGTAGACGTGGATACTATAATACTTACTGAAAATGTTCTAAATCAAAAATTAGAAACAACCCTAGATTATATAACCAGAGAAAACTACATTGGTAATAACTTTAATATTATAGTATCAAATGATGATATAACAGAAATAACTAAATTAATTAAAGAAAAAAATAAAATAGTAGGTGCATATATAAAGGATGCCATTACTAATGATTACAACAACACAATTGATATTAAATATAATAAATTTATTAAGACTTATTTAAATGAATATAAAGATATGATTTTACCATTTGGAAAAATTGTAAATAATGAATTTACCTTAAATGATGCTATTATATTTAATCATAATAAAGAATCAGTAATAATAAACAACGATTATATTAAAATTTATAACTTACTTAACAATACTAACAAATACTCTTTATTTAAAACAAATTATAATGGAGGAAATATTATATATAGAATTAAAAATGTTAATACTAAATATAAATATGAAAATAACAATATAAATATAACTATAGATATTAATGGTAACTTTAATGAAATAGATAATATAAATTTAAATAAAGATAACATTGAAGAATTAATTACTTTAACTAAAGACTCAGTATATAATGAAACAACATCTTTTCTAAATATTCTTAAAAGTAATAATATTGATGCTCTAGGTTTTAAAAAAATAATTTACAATAAAACTAAAAATAAATTAGATAGTATAAAAGAATTAGATTATAATTTAGACATAAAAGTTATTTTAGATCGTGAAGAAACAATCTTTGAAAATATAGGAGCTAAAAAAAATGAAATATAATAAATTAGAATATAACTCAGCCTTATGTTTATCTAGTATATCTTTATTTCTAGGAATAGGTATAAGCAAAATTATTAATTCAATTGGAAGTAATTCATGGATATCTATCATTCTAGGAACAGCTATTGGATTACTTATAAATTATATTTTCACTAAATTACCAGAAAAAGATAATAAAATATTTGTTTATATATACAGCACTATTTTACTAACTTTAAATTTATTTTTAATTACTAAACTAATATCATCTATCTACTTAAATAGAACTCCCGATATAATTGTAATTATTCCTTTAATAATGTTAATATATTATATATCTAATAAAGGAATAAACACTATATTAAAAACATGTTTAATAATTTCATTTATTTATACTTTAATTTACTTAATTCCTTTAACTGCACTTGCACCTAAAATTAACATAGATGAATTTATTCCACTACTAACTTCAAATATTTACGATATCATAAAATGTAGTTTAACCTATGCTTTTATAAGCACTACCCCATTTATCTTATTTCCTAAGTTTAAAGAAAATTATAATTACAAATCATATCTTTTATCATCAATACTTGTATTAATAATCTTTGTTATCATTATTGGTAATTTAGGAACAAACTTAGCTAAATTATACCGTTACCCTGAATATATGGTATTTAAAGAAATATCACTTTTAGGTTTTATCGAAAACATCCAAAATATCTTATCTTATTTATGGTTATTTTGTTCATTTATTTTATCCTCTATGGCAACTTATAACATAAAAAGAGTTTCTAATAAAAAAATATTAATTATTACCCTATTATTAATAACATTTATTCTTAATAACGTATTATTAAAAAACTATATTTATATTGAATATATAACCAAATATTATAATATTATCTTATTTTCTATTTTAATATTATTTCTTATATCTAAAATATTTTCTAAAAACAAATTGTAATTATTTCTTTCTTGTGATAACATACCTTTTAATCAAGGGGAAAGTGATTATATGATAGATTTTGAAATGTTTGATGCTAATTTAAATAATATTATAAATTGCATTAATCTTAGAAGTGATTATGACAAAATAGATAATTATTTATATTATATTATTGATACTAATTCTAAATTAAATCCATCAGATATTAATACAAAACTAGATAATGTTAGATCTATGTACGAAGATATATTTAATGTAAAAAATGTTTATTATTATCCTCATAATTTATCTATATTTAAAGGCAAAAGAAAGAATACTATTTTAAGTTTAGATACTATTTCTCCATTTGAAATACCTCCTACTATATATGATAGTAAAGGAATCAAATATAAAAGTTATATTAAATATTACGAAGCACAATTTAATAATATTTTAATTCCCGTTGTAAATAGTATCTCTTTAACTTCGTGCAATTTATTAGAAACTGTTTATGCCCATGAAATAACTCATACCCAGTACATTAAAGAAGATCATATATATAATGAATTACTTCCTATTTTTGTAGAACTTTTAGCAAGTGATTACTTTAATCAAAATGAACAAGAAACTATTTTAAGATTAGGTGATTTATTATCATGCTTAAAATATTTAAGATATCTTTTTTATTCCAATAAAAAAATTAAAAGAAGTTTACTTAACAAAGTTAATACATATGTAGAATCAACTTTAAAAGCCCTAATGCTTTACAATTTATATAAAAACGAATCTCTTTCAAGTTCTAGGACTAGAATAATTGACGACATCAATGATGCTATATCTTATAAAATATCTTTAAATGATTTATTATCTAATCATAATATAACTGATAGTGATGCTAAAAAATTATCCCTATTTAAAAGTTATTATAACGATTGACATTCAAACATTTATTTGCTATAATACAAAGCAATTAAGGGGGATTTATAATGACTAAAAAAAGAATTATAGCATATGCACTAGCAATTACAAGTTTATTTGGTTTTTATAAAGGATGTCATAAATTAGGAGAACATATAAGAGAAAATTATTTAAATGAATCTTTTTCAGATTCTACTTTAAATAACGAAACTACTATTAATGAAACATTAAGTGCCATAATACCTACTGAAACAACAATTATTCCTGAAACAACTTTAGTTGAAGAAACTACACCTGAAACAACATTTATAGAAGAAACTGTACCAGAAACAACATCTAATTTCATACCAGTATTTATTCCTTCATATGCTACCGAAGATCTAGCACTATTTGATGAAAATAATAATGTTAATTGTATGGTGGAAAAATATGAAAAACTATATCTTACTGAAATACTTGATAATAAAGTTGCTTGTGTAACAACTGATGGTAATTATGGATATACTGATATTAATTTATTAGAAACACTACCAGAAACTTATGCTGAAGTAGATATAAGTGATCAAAAAGTATATTGTTACTATCAAGGTGAATTAGTTCTTACTGCCGATTGTGTAACCGGTATTCCAACTTACGGAACAACTAAAGGTACTAATAAAGGATATACTGAGATTAATGGTAAATCTTACAATACAACTTTAATGCTTGATACTCCCGCAGAAATATTTATTTCCTTTAATCCCGATGGCGAAGGTTTTCATGATTCGAAGCGTAGTCAATTTGGCGGAGACATATATTTAACTAATGGATCACATGGATGTGTTAATATGAGACTAGAAGATGTAAAAGTTTTAGATAATTATTTAAAAGCAGGAGATCACGTTTTAGTCCATAAATAAAAGGCTTACAATTTTTGTAAACCTTTTTTTATATTAAATTACCAATTACTCCATAACTTACTATCATCATAATTATACTTGCCATTATAACTCCTAAGATAGCAGCTAAGAAAGCTTTTTTCTTATCCATTCTTAACAATGTTGCAATTAAACACCCTGTCCAAGCACCTGTTCCTGGAAGTGGTACTCCAACAAATAAGACTAATCCCCAAAAACCTAACTTTTCAATTTGGCCTTTTTTCTCATTACCTTTTCTTTCACAAAAATCAATAAATTTAACTAATATCTTATGTTTCTTCATGAACGCGAATACTGAATCTAAAAACCATAAAATTAAAGGAATTGGAATTAAATTACCTATTATTGAAATTATATAAGCCGGTACAGGTGGAACTTTTAATAAACTAGCAGCTATTAATCCTCCCCTAAGTTCTAAAATTGGCATTAAAGAAATAACAAACACAGTTATATATTTTCCTATCATAGCCCCAGAACTAGCACCAAATATACCTATTATAAAATTAACAATCTTATCTACCACTTATATCATCCTCACTAAATATATTCTCTACCGCTTTAATAATTCCTAATTTACCATATTCAAATGTTAGAGCCCCTTGTAAATAAGCAACGAAAGGTTCTCTTATTGGAGCATCACAAGATAATTCTATACTAGATCCTTCCGTAAATGATCCACTGGCCATAATAATTTGATTATCATATCCTGGCATATCAGTTGGAACTGGTAAATAACATGAATCTATTGCACTTCCCATTTGAATTCCTTTAACAAATTTAATTAACTTTTCTCTATCATTAAATACAATGCCTAGAACTATATCATTAAGTTCATTGTTAATCATATCACAACCTAATAACTTTAATAGCTCTCTAGCAAATACCTTAGTTTTTAACGCATTACCAACAACAATTGGAGCTTCATAAAACCCAAGCATAAAGTTTCTTGTTTGATTAAGAGATGGGCCTACTTCAGCACCTAAGCCAGGAGATGTTAATCTTTCACTGCATAAATTAACTAGTTCACTCTTACCGCAAATATATCCACCATTATTAGCAATTCCGCCCCCTAAATTCTTAATCAGAGATCCAACAACTAAATCAGCTCCAATTTCAGTAGGTTCTTTATACGAACACATTTCACAATAACAATTATCAATCATAATTATTACATCTTTATTAATACTTCTAATAAACTTAATAACTTTCTCTATTTTATCAATACTTAAAGTATCTCTTAAACTATAACCAATTGATCTTTGAATATGGACCATTTTAACATTTAAATTATCTCTAATTTTATCATAATCAAAATCATTATTAATTAAATCAATATATTTAAAATTAATACCAAATGCCTTTAAAGAACTAGGATTATCTTTAATTCCAATAACTTCATGTAAAGTATCATATGGTAAACCAGAAATAGATAATAATGTATCGCCAGGTCTTAAAATTCCAAAAAATGCAGTTGATAAAGCATGAGTTCCACTAACAAATTGGCATCTAACTAAAGCCGATTCACATCCAAAATAATCAGCAAATACCTTCTCTACTTTATCTCTACCAATATCATTATAACCATAACCAGTTGATGAATTAAAATCTGTTGTTAATACTTTTTCCTTATGAAAAGCATCCAATACTTTTTTGGAATTACTATAAACTATTTTATCTATTTCTTTTAATTCATCTTCTATTTTTTTATTTACAATATCTATATATTTATCTAACATCTTCACCACTCACTTTAATAATTTGATCTTTTAATTCTTTATTTGTACATATTTTATATATTAACTTAGCTAAATCCTCTTTTTTAATAAATTTAATTTTCTTCTTATACTCTTCATCCATTAAATTAGTTATGTCCGTATCGATCCAATCAGGACAAACACAGTTAACATTGAAATCAGGTAAATATTTAGAGAAGTTATGTGTTAATGAAATAACTCCAGCTTTAGAAGCATCATAGTCTATTGATTCAGGATAATAAGTATTTATAGCATTAGTACTTGAAATATTAACGATACTTCCTTTATCCATTTTATCAATAGCATATTTAGTAACTAAAAAAGTACCTGTTAAATTGGTATGTAATATACGATTAAATTCTAATGCACTTTTATCTTTTAAATCTTTATCATCACTAATAGCAGCATTATTAATTAAATAATCTAAATGATCAATTCTATCAAACATAGTTTTAACTTCATCTTCATTAGATATGTCACACTTAATTACTTCTACATTAACATTAGTAATACTATCAGCAAGTTTATAGGCTTCTTTCTCACTATGATTATAATTAATAATTACATCTACTCCATTAGTAGCAAATACTTTAATGATTTCAGCACCTAATCCCCTACTAGAACCAGTAACTAATACTTTCACATTAACACCTTCATTTCTTTAATAATTCTATCAAACTAAATAAAAAAAAGAAACCATGTTTATTATTCTAATGGATATAATTATATAATTAGTTTGATTATTGAATATATACCATTAAAAAAATATGTACATCACATACATATTTTATTTTTTATCAGTAGATCCAAATCCGCCTACTCTTTCACCTTCAGCACCATCATCATCTGTTAATAAATATTTTTGAAATATAGCTTGGCCAATTACGTCGCCTTTATGAATAACTAAATCCTCATCCTTAAAATTCCAAAATTGAAAATAGAAATGTCCATCATTATCAATATTATTATAATAATCATGATCTACCACTCCAATAGAGTTAGGTAAAATAACTCCTTTTTTTGGTCCACTACTTCTATTAACAAGCATTATCCATTCATCTTCCATACAATAAGCCTTTAATCCTGTTGGAATAAGTGTAGGTTTAATTCCAGGTTTATAGGATGGAATTACAACATCTTCTGCTGCTTCCACATCATATCCTGCAGAATATTTTGTTTTTCTAACTGGAAGATTTATTCCTTTATCTTCCCACCCCTTTGCTATTTCAAATCCTCTTTGTTTCATCTCTACTCCTCTTCATACAACACTACTTTACCACTTTTAAGTGATTTTGTAACATCTATTGCTCTTTGATTAGAAGATCCCATATATTTAAGTCTTGGATCTTTAAGTTCTTCTACGAATCTACCATCAACAATTACATCAACATATTTAATACCTTCTTGTTTACTTAAATAATCTTCAAAATTATATCCACTCCAAGACCATATTGTCTTATTAGGTAATTCTTTCTTAAATTTTTTAACTAACTTAGTAGTTCCTTCTATGTTATTAGGATGCCAAGGCTCACCTCCTAATATAGATAAGCCTTTAATATGATCCATTTTACATAAATTTATTACTTCATCAATTACACTATCATCAAATTCCTTGCCACCATCAAAATCCCAAGTATCTTGATTAAAACAATTTTTACAATGAAAGGCACACCCTTGAAAAAATATTGATACCCTAACTCCTGGTCCATTAGCAATATCCATTTTTCTTATTTTATTATAGCGCATATTTACGCCTCTTTATTATCTAAATGAACTACTCTTTCTTTAATTTCCTGAGTTCTTCCTTTATTCCAAAAATTAGTACCAATATAACCACATGTTCTTCTAGCAACATTTAATTTATCATGATCTCTATTACCACAATTTGGACAATACCATTCTAATTTTTCATCTAAAAGTATTTCACCATTATATCCACAAGCTTGACAATAATCACTCTTAGTATTTAATTCAGCATACATAATATTATTATAAATATATTTAATAACCTCCATTACTGCATCTAAATTATTAGTTAAATTAGCTGTTTCTACATAACTAATTGCTCCACCTGGAGATAATTTTTGGAATTCACTTTCAAGTTGTAATTTACTAAATGCATCTATTTCTTCAAATACAGGTACATGATAAGAATTAGTAATATAATTACGATCAGTAATTCCTTTAATAACTCCAAATCTATCTCTTAAACATTTAGCAAATTTATATGTAGTTGATTCAATTGGAGTTCCATAAACAGAATAATCTATATTTTCCTCTGCTTTCCACTCACTACATTTATCTACCATATGTTTCATAACTTCTAAACCAAATTCTTTACCCTTGCCACCATCAGTATGACTCTTACCTGTCATATATTTAACGCATTCATACAAACCAGCATAACCAAGTGATAATGTAGAATAACCACCATGTAATAAATCATGAATTGATTCACCCTTACCTAGTCTTGCAAGTGCTCCATATTGCCATAATATAGGTGCAACATCAGAAGTTACTTTAGATAATCTTTTATGTCTAATTTGTAATGCTCTATGACATAGTTCTAATCTCTCATCAAAGATATCCCAGAAATTATTCATATCCTTATCGCTAGATAAAGCAACATCAACTAAATTAATTGTAACAACACCTTGATTAAATCTACCATAATATTTTGGTTTACCATCTTTATCAACATAAGGAGTTAAGAAAGAACGACATCCCATACATGGATAACATTGTCCATTACCATTTTTATCAATTTTATTTTCTTTCATAATCTTTTCAGAAATATAATCAGGAACCATTCTCTTAGCAGTACATTCTGCAGCTAATTTAGTTAAGTAATAATACTTACTATCTTCTTTAATATTATCTTCTTCAAGAACATATAAAAGTTTAGGGAACGCTGGAGTAATATATACACCTTTTTCATTTTTCATACCAAGAATTCTTTGCTTTAATACTTCTTCAATAATCATAGCAAGTTCTTCTTTATATTCATCTGTTTCACCTAAATACATACAAACACTTAAAAAAGGAGCTTGACCATTTGTTGTAGTCATTGAATTAATTTGATATTGAAAAGTTTGAACACCATCAGTTATTTCTTTAGCTAAATCTTCACTAACAAATTGCTTAATTTGATCTTTATTTAATCCTCTGGCTTTATATTTTCTTTCATATATTTCTTTACTTGCTCTAACAAATGGTGCTAAATGTGTTAAAGTGATTGTACATCCACCATATTGACTAGAACTAACTGCTGTAATAATTTGAGTAGCAATAGTCATAGCTGTTAAAAATCTATGTGGCTTTTCAATCATAACTCCATTAATATTTGTTCCATTTTGTAGCATATCCTCTAAATTAATTAAATCACAATTATGTAAAGCATTTTGTGCAAAATAATCTGCATCATGAAAATGAATAATACCATCATCATGTGCTTGAACTATATCTTCAGGAAGTAAAAATCTTCTTGTAATATCTGTTGATGTAATACCTGCTAAATAATCTCTTTGAGTAGTAACAATTTTAGCGTTTTTATTAGAGTTTTCAGTGTTCCAATATTCGCTTTCACCATCAATTAATTCTTTAATAGCTAAATCAGTTGTATTACTTCTTCTTACTAATTCTCTTGTATATCTATAAGTAATATATTTCTTAGCAAGTTCATACTTTCCTTGCGCCATTAATTTCATTTCAATTATATCCTGGATATCTTCAACTAAAATTCTTTTTTTACCCAACTTTTCAATATATTTAATTATATTTTTTATTTGAGTAGACGATGCTTGTTCTTCCTCCTCAACCTCATTATTTGCCTTTAAAATCGCATTTTCTACTTTTTCAGGACACCAATCTACCATATGTCCATCACGTTTAATAACTTTCATTTACTCTACCTCTTTCTTACATTAACTAAAAAAAGTATAGCACACTAAATTAAACTATTTTGGTGCAATTGCACCAATTATTAAAATATGTTAAAATTTTACATAGAGGTGTAAACATGAATGATTTATTTAAAAATATTCCCGAAAAAGTTCAAAATAAAATCCTAGAATTACTAAAATCATTTACTTATTCATTTACTAATAACGTTATTATACCTAAAGATATTTTTTATTCTAAATCTATTTTAATTGTACTAGAAGGTACTATTGAAATTAATAAATTAGACTATAATGACAACGAAACAACCATTGATTTGTTAACTAAAAGTGATATCATAACAACCTTTACTATCCCTTTTTTAGATAATGACTATACACTCTATTTAAAAGAACAAACCAAAATATTAGTACTAGACTTTAACTTCATAATATCAAATGAAGTAAATAATAAATATTACAATCAACTACTTAAAAATCTTCTTGATATATTAAGTAAAAAAATGATTAATATAAATAATCGTATGGAAATAATGTCAAATAAAACTATTAGAAACAAACTCTTAACTTTTTTTAAACAACAATCTAAAAAATATAATAGTAACATAATATATTTACCATTTAACTTTACTTCTCTTTCTAACTATTTATGCGTTGATCGTTCAGCTATGAATCGAGAATTAAAACATTTAAAAGATGAAAATTTAATTGAAATAAAAGGTAGAAGAATCAAACTAAATTATTATCTATACTAAAAATTAAGATGGGCACTAACGCTCATCTTATTTTCTTTCAAAATAACAATTTATTTCTTTTCTACTACTTTCTAAATAACTTATTGCTGTCTTTAATGTATGAGTACTCTTGCCCACCTGACTATTACAAACTTCATCACGATTAATGTCATCTTTTTTAGTCATATAAATTGTAACAGGATCAGCAAGTTCTGAAGTAAATCCATTAACATTATCCGCATCTTGATAATGATTATATACTTTATATTCTACTGTACCAGCTTTAAATTTTATATTTTTATTTAAAGTAGTTTTAAACGTTCCATTACTATTTATTGTACATTCATTATTTGAATCACATGTAACAGCATCTATTCCCGGTACATTAACATAACCACTTATAGTAAGCACTATTTCTTGTCCATGTCTATATGTATGAGTTCCTGGACTTGATAAATTAATTGTTGTAGTAGCAACATCTTTACTTGTATTTGGAGTTAATGTTAATGCAAAATCACTTAAGTTAGTTTTAATATTATTAAGAGTTGCATCAAATTCAACTAAAACACTTTCATTTCTATCATAATAACAATTTATCTCTTTTTTACTCCTATCCAAATAACTTATAGTTCTATTATATGTAAATCCATCTTTTGATTGATTACATTCATTATTATAGTTTGTAACATCACCATCTGATAGAACAATTCCTTTTGTTTTAACAAAATTCGAAGTATATCCATTGATATCATCAGCATCTTGATAATGATGATAAACCATATATTCTATTTCAGTACGTTTAGACTTAACATATACTTTTAAATTATTGTTTGTTGGTACTGTAACTCTTGCTACGCCATCTTTACCAATTGTACATTGATTACTATCACTACATGTAACACTATCAAGTTGATAATCAGTTACAAAATCACTTTTATTAATTATTATTTCTTGTCCATGTCTATATTCAATAGCAGTACTATTATTTGTTAAAGAAGTTAAACCAAGTACTATACTAGAAGCAGGAACTATATTAATTTTAGAAACATTTGAATCAAAAGCACTAGCATTACCTTTTACAAAAGTTACTGTATATGTATTTCTATCAAAATAACAGTCAATTTCTTTTTTACTACTATCTAAATAACTTAAAAATTCATTAGTTGTATATGTTTCTTCACCAAGCAAATTCTTTTTCTTATCTTGTTGTTTACAAACATTTTTATAATTAGTATCATCATCAGTTGTCATATCTACATATACACTATCTTTTACTTCAGTACTACTATATCCATTGATATCATCAGCATCTTGATAATGATTATATACTTTATATTCTACTGTACCAGGTTTAAATTTTATATTTTTATCTAAAGTAGTTTTAAATGTTCCATTAGTATTTATAATACACTCATTATTCGAATTGCACGTAACAGGTTCTTTATTTGGTACATTAACATAACCACTTATTGTTAATACTATTTCTTGTCCATATCTATATGTATGTGATCTAGAAGTTGAACTAGATAAATCAATTATTGAAGTAGACACATCCTTACTATTGTTTGGAGTTAATGTTAATGCAAAATTACTTAAACTAGATTTAGTTTTAATATTGTTAAGAGTTGCATCAAATTCAACTAAAACACTTTCACTTCTATCATAGTAGCAATTAATTTCATGATTACTACTATTATAAAAACTAATTGTACTAACATATTTATATATTCCAACTGTCGCATCACAATATGTTGCCAAAAGATTACTTTCAGTAAAACTATCGTTAACAGGCTCATCATTGCTAATTAATACACTACTATAACCATTAATATCATCAGCATCTTGATAATGATGATAAATCATATATTTAGGCGGTATTATTTTAGATTCTAGCCTAATTGATACTTCATCTGCATAAGAAACAAGAGTAATAGTTCCATCATCATTTAAAGTACATTCTCCACTTGTACAAACTATCGATTTATATTCATAACCATTTTTATAATTAACTTTTAAAGTAATCTTTTGTCCATACTTATAATAACCATTAATTTCAGGAGTTGTACCACTCATAGTTTTAGATCCAGGATCAACTAGTACACTAACTATATTATCACTTAAATCAAATGACAGATTTGTTCTTTTAAGTTTATAATAACATCCATTTGTATTCTCATTATATCCATTTTCTTTATTAAAAACATAATTTTCTTTAATATGGTTATTACAATATTCTTTAGCCTCATCTACAGTCGCAAACAACTGGTTATTACTTGTATCAGTATCATATTTATTATCTTCATCAGGATTCTCATAATACATACCAACATTTAGCTTATCTTTAGAGTTTATTGTTAACACAATATCTTCTTCGTTTTTAAATGTAACTTTTATTGTACTATCATTAGGATTATATTCACAGCTATCTAAAACATTACACGAAATAGAATCATTATTCATAAAATAATTTCCTTCAATTCTAAACTTAATAGTTACACTTTCATTTAGTTTATATTTTTTATTAGTATATTTATCAATATTATCAATGACAATACCATTACCTTTTTTTATAGATAAGCTATATCCTTTTTTATATCTACACTTAACAGTAGTATCTTCAATTTTATAATTTACATAACTATAGTCATCTTTTCCAGCAAAATATAAATCTTTACAATAATTTCCTATTTCATTAATAGCTTTTTCAACTGAATTTTGACCGGAATCTAATTCATGTTCACTACCATCTTCTTCAATAGTTATTATTTTAAAATCATATGATTTTTTTTCAAAAAAAGATTTATCATTATCTTCTTCTTTAATTCCAGTACTTTTTCCACAAATTGTATCATAATTTTCATCACTAACAGTTTCATTTTCTTTTTTAATCTGAATCTCTGAACTAAACTTATCATTGCTTGAATCATAAATAATTTTAACTATATAATCATTTAATATTTCATTATTAACTGGATTAATGATGGTTTTATCTTTATCTTTATCGTAATCAATAATATCTTGGTCTGCAATTGTTTTAATGCTTGTATAGCAAATACCACTTACAGGTTCTCCATCACACAAACCACCTTTAGAAAACAAACTTCTATTATTTGTTAAATATAAATTTAAACTTTCCTCTATTAAACTTAACTTATTTTTACATAATTTAATTTTAGAATTATTATTAACTCGTTGAACTTGTGAAATAGTTAGTATTAAAACTATACTTAATAAAGCAATTACCACTAATAATTCAACAAAAGTAAAACCTTTATTATTTTTCACAAATTCACCTTCTTTATTTTATATTATATATTATTAATTTGGTTTAGCCACTTCATCTAAATATTTAAATGGATGATCGTTGGTATAGTAACTATCACTAAAGGTAACCTTATGAACTTCAACTTTAGAAGAACCATTTTCATATACAGACTTTAAATAATAAAGTGCATCACTATCAGTTAAACACATATTATTAGTAAATTTAGTACAAGTACCATATGTTCCAGACGGTACACTTTTACTCAAATCTTCATTACTGTTTGTAGGTACAGCAAATATCATATCCCCCGTTGTAGCATCAAAGACCTTTGTATATGGATAATAAGTTTTCTCAACATCATTACCTGTATCATTACACCAAATGTCAAAACTATAACCGGTATAGTTTGGTCTACAAAAAGTATAATTAGATAATGATATTACCAAAAATTTAGAATTCAAAACTTTAGTAATTAAATTTTTAGGTTTAGTTGGTTTTTTATCATTAATGTAACCAGTCGAATTAGCTTCATAAGAATAAAACATCCAACTCGATTTTAATTTAATAGAATCTTCAACATAAATAGTTAAATAGAAATTACTTTTTGTGCAAGTCCTATTATTAGATTTACCTATTAAACACGTTTCGCCCATATCAATCGGTCCATTATAATAATATTTTAAAGTATATCTATTACTATTATCATCAGTACTAACAGTACTAGTCATATAAGACGTTAAATTAGCAAGTTCCTTTAAATCAGTCTTGTTCTCATTAGTTTTCTTATCATCATTTCTATTTTTAATATATTTATATCCCCATATACCTAATCCTAGCAATAAGACTATACCACTAACAATTAAAACATATTTAACAGCTTTCTTATTCATATATATCTAACCTACCTTACTACTATAACTATATCATTATTTCGCTATAAAAGTAAATAATCACTCTATAATTTTTTTAACATAAAATAACTTAGGAGGAATAAAAGTGAAAAAAATATATTATATAATTATTGGTTTAATTATTGTAATAGGATCAATATTTATGTTTATTAAAACAAATAATAAGAATACTAATTTAACTACTATTAAAGTTGCCGAAGTAACCCATTCTGCATTCTATACTCCATTTTATATTGCAATAAAAAATAATTATTTTAAAGATAATAATATTGATATTGATTTAATATTAACAAGTGGTGCTAATAATGTTATAGCAGCTGTCTTATCAAAGGATGTAGATATCGGTTTATGTGGACCTGAAGCAACAATTTATGTTTATAATGAAGGTGAAAAAGATTATATAAAAACATTTGCTGGTTTAACTAAAAGAGATGGTCAGTTTATTGTATCAAGAACAAAAATAGATAATTTTAAATTAGAAGATTTAATTGGAAAAGAAGTGTTAGGAGGTCGTCCCGGAGGAATGCCTATTATTAATTTCTATAATGCTTTAAAAAATGAAAATATTAAAGGAGTAAACACTAACGATACTGTTGATTTTGCTAATCTAACTAGTGCATTTTTATCAGGAACCGGTGATTTTGTTAATCTATTTGAACCTAACGCGACTAAACTAGAAAAAATGAACAAAGGATATGTTGTTGCATCAATTGGTATGTATGCTGGTGAAGTTCCATATACTGCCTTCAATGCTAGAACAAGCTATATTGAAAATAACAAAGAATTAATAAATAATTTTAAAGATGCTATTAACAAAGGACTAAAATTTGTTAAAAATAATGATTCTAAAGATATAGCTAAAATAATTATTGATTTATTTCCAAATACATCTATAGAAGATTTAACAACTATAATAGAAAGATATAAAAATGCTGATTCATGGTTAGAAAACACATTAATAAGTGAAGAAATGTTTAAAAATTTAGAAGATATGATGATTGATTCTAAACTATTAACTGAGTATGTTCCCTATAAAGATTTAATTATAAATGAATAAATTATTAGAACTTAAAAATATTTCTAAAACTTTTAATACTTTAAATGGAGAAATACATGCAATTGAGGATATTTCTTTTGATGTTTATAAAGGAGAATTTATAGGAATAGTAGGTTCTAGTGGCTGTGGTAAATCTACTCTTCTAAATATAATTGATGAATTAGATAAAAATTATAATGGAACTATAATTAAAGATAATCTTAAAATGTCTTATATGCTTCAATCTGATGCCTTACTTCCTTGGTTAAGTGTTTTAGATAATGCTTGTTTAGGTTTAAAATTAGAAAAAAATTTAACCAAAGATAATATCGAGTATGTTAAAGAATTAATAAAAAAATTTGGTTTAGAATCATTTATAAATCAAAAAACAAACAATTTATCTGGAGGTATGAAGCAACGAGTTGCTCTAATCAGGACACTTGCAACTAAACCAGATTTAATCCTTTTAGATGAGCCATTATCAGCCTTAGATTATGTAACTAGATTAACCATAACAGATGAAATTTATTCTATTTTAAAAGAAATGAATGTAACAGTAATATTGATAAGTCACGATATTGCTGAATGCGTATCATTTTGTAATCGTATTATTGTCTTATCTAAAAGACCAGCCATAATTAAAAATATTTATAATATTAATTTAGAAAAAAATCTCATTCCATCCCTAAATAGAAAAGATAAAAATTTCTATACATATTATGATTTAATATGGGGTGATTTAGATAAATGAGTATTAATCAAATCAAATATTTAAAAAAAATAAAAAGAAAAAAAATGATTATTTCTATCATTCAAATTATGTTACTAGTTTTATTTATATTAACTTGGGAATTATTAAGTAATAAAGAAATAATAAATAGTTTTATATTTTCTTCTCCAAGTAAAATAATTAAATGTATAATTGATTTATATAAAAATAATAATTTATTCTATCACCTATATATAACTTTAAAAGAAGTTTTAATATCTTTTATATTAGGTACTGCTATTGGTTTTATAGGTGCAATTATATTTTATTATGTTGATATTTTAAAAAAAATATTTGATCCCTACTTAAATTTATTAAATAGCCTACCAAAAGTATCATTAGGTCCTCTATTAATTATATGGTTAGGAGCAAATACTAAATCAATTATCATGATGAGTTTACTTATTAATACTATTGTAACTTTAATAACTATTTACAATGGTTTAATAAATACAGATGAATATAAAATAAAAATGTTTAAAACATTTAAAGCTAATAAATTACAAACTTTATTATATTTAATACTACCAGCTAATAAAGAAACAATAATTTCAAGTATCAAATTAAATATATCCATGAGTCTAATAGGTGTAATTATGGGAGAATTTCTTGTAAGCAAAGCAGGAATTGGTTATTTAATTCTTTATGGAACTCAAGTATTTAATTTAAACCTAGTAATGTCTGGTATAATTTTAATAATGATAATGTCATTTATTATTTATGAAATAATTAGTATTATTGAAAAA
>ERZ779737.1248-NODE-1248-length-20527-cov-8.557493_pt1 | contig 20527 bp, 26 predicted proteins | sample MGYA00511889_ERZ779737 | MGnify/ENA primary metagenome ERZ779737 (study PRJEB29588, sample SAMEA2163575) | human gut metagenome | biome: human gut; feature: human-associated habitat; material: faeces | place: Denmark | collected 2008/2010 ...
CATAATTGGATAAGAGATTCCTTTTACTTTGAAACAATTGAAGAACCAGATTTAATAAGAGCAACAACCAAAGAAGTTGTACAGACAAAGTGGCTTACTATTGATGAGATTAAGGAAATGTATGATAAAGGCGATTGTTGCCTAAATATGGGAGATTTGTTTGGATTTGAAGCAAATCCTATACCTGCTGATAGATATAGGAGTATTATTGGTCAGGTTGTAAAAGGAAAAATTGACCGCCCTATGGGTAGTTTCCATCCACGCCATAAGGATTTGTATTATCCGGTCAATTATGGGTATGTTTCCGGATTATTAGGAGGAGATGGAGCGGAACAGGACATTTATCTTTTGGGGGTAAAATCTGCTGAACAGGAATTTACGGGTAAAGTTATTGCTGTTTATCATCGATACGATGATAATGAAACAAAATGGATTGTAGTTCCATGTGATGATGAAGGCATAGTTCTTGAAGATGTAGAGATTCCTACGGATAATGAAATTTATGCGCAGATTGCATTTCAGGAGCAGTTTTTCAGTGGAGTTTTGGTAAAATGAAGAGAAAAAGGATAGAGAAAGACGTATGATATTACAGATCTTCCCGCATGGGAGAGACTATTTAAGAAAATTGTATGGAAGCAACTTGGAGACATGGAAGGAAAGAAGATGGTGAAGGTTCAAAGGTTATTTGCAAAGACTAATTTGAAAATTCCAGTTTGTCGATCTACGGCAGCCTTTCAATAGGCTGCCGTATTCGCTTTTCGGAAGATTTTCATTTGCACATTTGCCATGATGAGCATCTGCGGATACAATGGAGGCAGAGAGAAATGGAGGTGCTGCAAATGTTCCGCCGTAAAGCAGAGACACGAATGGTTGAGCTGTCCCCTGACGAGGCGCGGCTGTTGCGGGGAGCGCTTCTTGCTTTTCGCAACAAGCTTCTTTCTGCCGGAAAACCGACAGAGGATGTGAACGAGCTGATTATCAAGGTGATGAAATGAGGTAGAGGAATTTCATGCCTTCTCCCAAGAATGCTCGAGACTTTTCGAGATTTGTTGTAAAAAATTGAGCTTCTATCTTGACAACTATATAATCAGGAGTATAATGATATGATTTATGCTAGATCATAAATGGGCGGCGTGGGAGAAAAAGGAGAATGTTATGGCCTATGAAATTGTTTGTGAATCCGAATCGAAGCGATATCGTTCCGATTGCGCCTCCGTTCTGACTAAGACTTGTGAGATACTAAAGAGCAAGAATATTATTGCTCAGTTTTCGCTTGTCGGAAGCGGTGCAAAAAACTTGATAACAAGGAATGGAAATGGACCTTACGATCTTGACTACAACCTCGTTGTCATAAAAGCGGACGAAAGATATTGGAAAGACTTACGGCTACTAAAAGATACAGTTCGGAATGCGCTTAATAAGGCTGAGAGAAAGGATTTCTTTTCGGATGCTATGGATTCAAGATCCTGCTTAACCACGCTTTTACATTTCAATGATTCGCCAAATGTTGAATTCAGCTTCGATGTTGCAATTCTAACTAAAAATCGCAACGGAGATTATATGAGACTCATTCATAATAAAAACGCTTTCTGTGTTGGCTACGATCAATACACATGGAATGAAGTCCCAAAATCTCACGATGTAAAGGAAAAAGCCGATGCAATAAAAGCAGAGGGACTATGGCAAGAGGCCAGAGATAGGTATGTTGAGTTGAAGAGCATGTATCTTTCTCGCCAAGACAACACACATCCTTCTTTTATCGTATATGTTGAAGCGGTCAACGAAATCTATTACAAATACTTCAGATAAGGAGATATTCTGATGGGAAAACACTTTTTTGACTTTGAAGACGGAGATTTTGCTTTTTCGACTTCAGATAATATGGCAATGGATTCTGACGGTGACCTTATGATGAGAATGGGTAACAATATGGCAATGGATATGGATACCGGTGATATTCACATGATCTCATCTTGGCCAAACGACGATGATGAAGATGAATAACTAACCATATTGCATATCTGAAAGAACAATGAAGCCTCCGTATTATTGTGGCCATCGCAAGAATACGGAGGCTTTTTATGGCATTCAAAGACACAACAGAAAGGAACGCAATGAATTACTATATTTCTGATTTGCATATCGGGCATGAAAATATTCTGCGGTTTGATAACAGGCCATTTGCGGATGTCAATGAGATGAATAACAAGCTCATAGAAAACTGGAACGCCAGAGTACGCAGCGATGACACGGTATACATTCTTGGCGATTTCATCTGGGCAAAGGAAAGCGAGTGGCCGTCTATTGTTGGTTCGCTTGGCGGCAACAAGGTGCTGATACGGGGCAATCACGATCCCAAGCAATTCAGCGCTTCCACAAAGCGTATGTTCCAAGAAATTACGGACTTGAAGGAAATCAAGGACAGCGGCAAGCATGTTGTGATGTGTCATTATCCGATTCCCTTCTTCCGCGCCAGCTTCGCTTCGACAGCGTTCATGCTCTACGGACATGTCCATCAGACGATTGAATATGAGTATATCGCAAAGCTGCGCCGTGAGGTAAAGGCAAATTCCACCGGTTACGGCACGCCGAACGGTAACTTCATCAATGTCGGTTGCATGATGCCGTATATGGATTACACGCCAAGAACGCTGGATGAGATTATAGAAGGAGATGCAAGGTACCATGAAGAAAATCCCGACGCTCTTTGATGGGGGGAATAACAAGTGCCGTCTGCTCAGTCGCCTGATTTGAAATCGGGCGACTTTTACATGAATGGTGAAAGCCTGTGCAGACACGCATAATTGCTGCCCATATAGGCTAAAATACAAGCGCATCGTATTTTAGCCTAAAATCTATTGATTTTTCCTCTCACTTAGGCTATAATAAAGGTGCATCGTATTTTGGCCTAAAGGAGGCAGGGCAATGTATATTGAGAGACAGCTTGAAAAGAAGTTTATAGCGGTAAGCGAGGAGTATGCTTGTGTGCTGCTGACCGGCCCGCGTCAGGTCGGAAAATCCACCATGCTGCGGCATCTGATGGAGGGGAAGGCACGAGCCGAGGTTTCGCTGGACGATTTGGAGGAGCGCAGGCTTGCCAAAACCGATCCCGCCATGTTCTTGAAGCTGCACCCTGCACCGGTTCTCATCGATGAGGTTCAGTATGCACCGGAGCTGTTTTCGTATATCAAGATCGCCGTGGATAACGGCGCTGCACCCGGCTCCTACTGGCTGACCGGTTCTCAGGCGTATCGCCTAATGGAGTTGGCACAGGAGTCGCTGGCCGGACGAACCGCCATTCTTCATATGTCGGCACTGTCACAATCGGAGCTTTGCGGCGCAATGGAGGTTTCACCCTTTTCGTTGGAGCTTGACGAATTGCAGAGGCGCAAGGCGTTGCTTTCCCCAGCCACACCGAATGAGATCTATCAAAGGATTTGGGACGGCGCACTCCCCGGCCACAGGAGCGGCAAGTATAAAGACCGGGATGTGTTTTACAGCAGCTATATTCAGACCTATATCGACCGGGATGTGACTACCGATATTCCCGGCGTGGATAAGGTGATGTTTGCCGACTTCATTCGTGCTGCCGCCTGCAGGAGCGGCCAGATGCTGAACCTGCATGACATCGCCGGAGATGTGGGCGTCAGTGACGATACCGCAAAGCGCTGGATGAAGGAGCTTGAAAAATCCGGGATCGTGTTCTTCCTGCACCCCTACTCCAACAATCTTCTGAAGCGGACAATCAAAACGCCGAAGATGTATTTCTTCGATACAGGTCTGGTCAGCTATCTGACCCGGTACTCAAGCCCCGAAATTCTGATGAATGGCGCAATCAACGGAGCCATTTTAGAAAACTATGTTGTGTCGGAAATCATCAAGACCTACAGCAACAGCGCCAAGGATTGCCTGCTGCATTATTACCGGGATAAGAACAGCAACGAGATCGACTTGATTATGGAGAGCGACGGTCAGCTGCACCCCATCGAGATCAAAAAAAGCATCAATCCGCCCACACAAATTACGGGCGCTTTCAAGCTGCTGGATAAGGCCTCTGTACCGAGAGGGACAGGCGCGATCATCTGCCTTCGGGAGACATTAAGCGCAATCGACAGCAGCACATATATCATCCCCGTGTGGATGATCTGATTTCGTTCCAAAAACAAATATTCTATACACAGCCGCTTGGTTTCAGTGCGAAATCAAGCGGCTGTTTCTATAGAGCGTGTTATCCCAAAAACATAAATGAAGGAGGAAGCAAAATGACAAACGAAGAACTGAACACCGCCTTATATAAGAAGGTGTTTGCAGAACAGGAGAAGTATCGGGAGTGGCTGCTTTCCCAGCCGCCCAATGAAATCCTGAACCACTGCTACGAGTACACGGTGCGGGAGGACATCGTGCTGGCACTGGAGGAATACGACCTATCCGATAAGCAGTGCAAGGCGCTCCTGAAGTCGCCCTGTCCGCTTGCGGATGTGTTCAAGGACTTCGAAAAGCGGGAGACCGACCACATGGACAACATCCGGGACACCATCGAGTGCCGAGCCGATGCGGTCATCCGGGCCGATTTTCTGAGAGACCGGCGTGAAGCGAGGTGATGCCCTATGAGCTATATTGCAACGGAGGATATTGCCAAGGCCAAGGAAATGGATCTTTTGACTTACCTCCGCAATTATGAACCTCAAGAGCTCGTCCATGTATCCGGAAACACCTATTGCACCAGAGAGCACGACTCCCTGCGAATCAGCAACGGCAAGTGGTGCTGGTTCTCTCAGGGTATTGGCGGCAGATCGGCACTGGACTATCTTATTAAGGTGAAGGGCATTCCTTTCACGCAGGCCGTAGAAATCATTCTCGGACGGGAGGCAGAAAAGCCTCCCGTTTTCTATCGTCAGAAGGAGCGAAGAAGCACGGAACTGCTGATGCCGGAGCTGTCCGAAACGACAGACCGCGTGGAGAAATATCTGCAAGGCCGAGGAATTCACCCGGTTATTATCCGCTATTGCTTGGATAACAGGCTGCTCTTTGAGTCAGCAGATTTCCACAGTGTGGTGCTCGTAGGGTACGACAAGGACGGCAAGGCAAGATATGGCGCTCTGCGCAGCACCGTCAGCAGCTACAAAGGCGAACTGACCGGCAGCGACAAACGCTTCTCTTTTTTCTTGGAGGGAAAGCCGAATGCGGAGCACATTCATGTGTTTGAATCCGCCATTGACCTGCTGAGCTTTGCAACCTTGACGCTGCTGGCCGGGCGCGACTGGAAAAGTGAAACCTATTTGTCTTTAGCCGGTGTGTTTCAGACTAAACGAGAGAATGTTGTGCCGGTGGCCTTGAGCAGATTTCTTGACGAGCACCCATCCGTCTGCAAAATCCATCTTCATTTGGATAACGATGCCGTCGGACGAGGTGCTGTGAAAGGAATTGTTGGCGGGCTGCAGGGAAAATACCAGGTCTATGACGAGCCGCCCGCCCATGGAAAAGATGTAAATGACGAGCTGAAAATCCGTGTAGGACTTATGAGAGAAAGAAAGGAGCGGGAACGCACATGAACATTGCAATTTATCAGGTCAACCCGGACCGGGACGAGAACAATGTGGCCTTCTTGAACTATGAAAATCTGAAGCGCTTTCAGGGCTCTGCCGCACTTCGCAGCGAGATCTACGACAAGGTGTTCGAGGGCGAGGTGGAATGCGGCACCCTGGAAGAAGTGTACCAGATGTTCAACCTTGACCATCCGGACGGATACCGGGGCAGGTCCCTTTCCGTTTCGGATGTGGTTGAGGTCGTAGGTGAGGAAAAATCCACCTTCCATTTCTGCGACAGTATCGGCTTTCGGGAAGTGGATTTTGACCCGGATATGACCGAGCCCCTGAAAGAGAAGAAAATCAAAGTGGTGCTCTGTGAACCGGGCAAGGTCGCCAGAGTTGCAGAGATCGGGACGGAGCTTTCCGATTTGCAGAGGGTGGTCGGCGGGCTGATCGAGCCCTATTATCCCTTTGAAGAGCAGGTCTGCATCGTCTGCAACGATGAGGGCAAGTACAACGGCATGCGGCCCTGTCGAGCCATCTACGGAGAAGACAGGGAGATGATGGACATTATCTTCGGCCCCTTTTTCATCTGCGATTGCAGCACGCCGTACTTCGGCTCCCTCAACAAGGAGCAGCTGGAACGCTACACGAAGCAGTTCCAGTATCCGGAGCGCTTCTTTCGGGTCGGCGGGGAAATCAAGGCCGTCCCCTATAAGCCCGAAAAGGACCACGAGCGCTGATGGAGGTAATACTATGAAGATGATCGACGATGTAATCATAATCGGAATCGACAGCGGCTATGGCAATATCAAAACCGCAAACTGCTGCTTTCCGGCAAGCGTTTCCGCCTATGACAAGGAGCCGGTGTTCAAGGAGAATCTGCTTGTTTATGAAAGCAAGTTCTACCTGATCGGTGAAGGGCACAAGGAGTTCCTTGCGGATAAGACGCGGGATTTGGACTACTATGTGCTGGCGCTTGCGGCCATCGCGCGGGAACTGAATATCCGAAAAATGACCTGCGGCAAAATCAGAATTGCGGCAGGTCTTCCTCTTACTTGGGTCAGTGGTCAGCGGGACGAGTTCAGGGACTATCTCTTGCAGAACAAAGCCGTAGACTTCTCGTTCCGAAATGTCTCCTACCATGTGGAGATCGTAGGCGTGGATGCGTTCCCACAGGGCTTTGCGGCGGTGGCAGACCGGCTTTCTGATTTTCGGGGCGTAAACATGATCTGCGATATTGGGAACGGCACCATGAATATCATGTTCATCAATGACAAAAAGCCGGTTTCCGGGAATATGTTTACGGAGAAATACGGTACGCACCAGTGCCTGTTGGCCGTGCGGGAGAATGTCATGCGTGCGCACCACACCACCGTGGATGAGGCGATTATCAACAGGGTGTTCCGTTTCTGTACGGCAGATATCAAGGAGGATTATCTGAAAACCATTACCGACACGGCCACCGATTATGTGGAGGGCATTTTTCAAAGGCTTCGTGAGCACGAGTACAACCCGGAGCTGATGAGGCTGTATGTTCTCGGCGGCGGCAGCTGCCTGATCCGCAACTTCGGCGTATACGACAAGACCCGTGTGACCATCAACGACGATATATGCGCTACGGCGAAGGGGTATGAATATCTCGCAGAGCTGAATGCCCGCAAAGGCAATTCGCGATGAGTTACAAGAGAATCAGTGTGCGTTTCAACATGGATGTGGATGCCGAGCGAAAAGCTTGGGAGATCATCCATGAAAAAAGAAATGGACTTGTCGGCAAAGAGGTTATCAGCGCAATCAATACTTCGAGCGAGCTTACCAATTTGGAAAAGATGATCAGAAAAGTCGTTTCGGAAGAATTGAAGAAGGCCATGTTTATTCCTCCTGAGCCGGCTGCCCGTAATCCTGAAACAGAAGAATCCGAAACTGATATACTGAATTTTCTTGAGACCTTTTGATGGCTCCAATTTGGAGCCATTTTTTCTTACGCAAACAATCGGTGGCTCCAAAACGGAGCCACTTTGGAATGGAGGTGAAAACGATATGGAAAACAAAAAGCGCGCATTATCATGGCGGGAGTTCGTGGAGTCCGGCTTTGACGGTCGTGAATATCAGCTCCCCGATTTCGAGGGTACTTTTGCAGCAACGATCGCCTGTAAACGCTGGGATAGGAACAAAAACCTGTTGGCATATCTTGATTTCGATGACGGAAGAAAGATCATGACATCAGCGTGGAGCGAAAAGAACTACTTGGGTTTGGCAGACATTCCTCTGAATACCTGCGTAAGTGTTTCGTTCCAATTCTCTGCAAAGGGCGTTTCGTACCTCAGAAGTGTCGAAGTAATTTGAATCGTGGGGTTGGTGGCATTGTCTTAACAAGCAACGAATCTGTCCGTACAGATTCCGCTTGTCTGGGGCAATGCCCCTGAAACCCCAGTAGAAAGGATGAGATTTTTTGAGAAAAAGAAATTGTAGAGTGGAGGTTTGCTTCACCAAGGATGAACTGTCCGTGCTTTCCAAGAAAGCCAAGAAAGCAGGGATGTCCATCGGCGGCTTTGTTCGCCGCAGTGTAGCAGATAAGGAAATTAAGGAAGCGCCGCCTGCGGATATCCTCATGCTGCTTCGGGCCATGCGGCAGGCGGGGTACAATCTGGATCAGACCTTGAAGAGATTCAACACCACCAATGTGCCAGATATGCCGCAGTTTCGGAAGGGGTTGGAGGAAATCAGAGCCGCCACGAAAATGGTATCTGATGCGTACACCTCCGATTATCAGTAATGGCGGTTACATCGATCTGGCCCATAAAAGGACGGGTGGACAAGGTCATCAATTACGCCCGCAATCCGGAGAAAACGCATGACAAGGAAAAACTCTCGGAGCTTCATGAAATCGAAGGCGTGGTGGAATATGCCGCCGACGAAATGAAAACCGAGAAAAGAGCCTATGTCACCTGCCTCCATCTCCACAGTGAGGAAACGGCGGCGCAGGAGTTCATGGAGACAAAGCGGCTGATGCATAATGAGGGCGGAAGATCCTGCTATCACGGTTATCAGTCCTTTAAGGCGGACGAGGTTGACGCAGCCACGGCCCATAGCATCGGGGTTGCCTTGGCTCAGGAGCTATGGGGCGACCGCTTCCAAGTGGTGATTGCTACCCACTGCAACACCGGGCATTATCACAATCACTTTGTCATAAACTCCGTTTCCGATGTGGACGGAAAGAAGTTCTATAACTCACCGGCGGATTACAGACGGATGCGGGAGGTCTCCGACCGGCTGTGCCGGGAAGCCAAGATTTCCGTGATAGAGTGCCCTGCCGACCGCAGAGCCAATTACGGAGAATGGCTGGCCGAGAAGAACGGCAAGCCTACCATGCGCAACAGAATACGCGAGGATATTGACAGGGCGATCCTCGCCTCGACTACGGAGCGTGAGTTCCAGCGTGTCATGAAGGAAATGGGCTACGAAGTGATTACCCGGACACCGAAGGGCTCGCCGAGGGTCCACCCCATTGTAAGGATCGTGGACGGCGGGAAGAACTTCCGCTTGGACAAGCTGGGTGAATACTACGAGCTGGATTCCATCAAGCAGCGGATTCAGAACAACTACCGCCGCAAGACGCCCTTCCCCGAGGTGGCGGAGGACACGAAAGCGCCCTATTACCAATACAAGGAGAAAGCGAAGAAGGCCTCCGGCCTTTACGCCCTGTACCTATATTACTGTTATGAGCTTCACATCATCGCGCATAAGCCGGCATCTGTAAAAAAGGTGTCGGCTTTTTTGCGTGAGGATGTGACGAAGCTTGACAGATACATTGCTCAGGCGGATTTCCTTGCCAAAACAGGAATCGAAACTGTGGAGGCTCTTGTCGGCCATAAGGCTGAAAAGGAAAAGCAGGTGGAAGCTCTGACACAGCAGCGCACAGGACTGAAAAATGAACTGAAGCGGTACCTAAGAAAAGAAGATTTCCAAAGTGTTGAAGCAACCAGAGCCCGGATCGCGGAGCTGACCACAGAGCTGAAAACCTGCCGGAAGGATATTGTGCTGTGCTCCGACATTGCTGATCGGTCGGAACAGGTTCGTAAGAATCTTGAGCAAATCGAGCAGCAGAAAATCGAACGAAAGGAGAAAGCGGAAAATGAGTTACTCGTCAGGAGAAGCAGCCGAGCAGGTCGTGAGGATGACGCTCAACGGCGTTGAGGTGGCTGCAAAAATCAGCGGGAAGGCCGCTGAGCGTTTGGCGGTGCTGCTTTATGCGGTGCTGAAGGATCAGAAAAAGACACGCGGAAAAACAAGGCTCAACAGTATGCTCCGCAGCGGAAAGGAACTCAAGGTCTTTGCCATTGGCGACAGAGACCTGGAAAAGTTCTGCCGTGAAGCGAAGAAATACGGCATTCTGTATTGCGTTTTGAAGGACAAAACGGCGAACGACGGCCACACCGATGTGTTTGTCCGCGCAGAGGACGCCAGCAAGATCAACCGCATTTTTGACCGCTTCGGCATTGCCACCGCAGACATCGGCTCGGCGCGTACCGAAATCGTCAAGGCCAAGGAGGAACAGAAGAATGCGGACATTCCTGTTCCCGACCGAAGCACCACGGAAAAGGACAAGGAGGAAGCCTTCCTGGATGCGCTGCTTACCCCTGCGCCCAATAAGGAGGAGGCACAAACGCAAAACCCCACGCAAGGCCCGGCTGCGAAATCCCGTCCGTCCGAGCCTACATCAAATCAGCGCGAGAAAACCGTCAGGGGTATCTCTGATCCTATGGAACGCTCCCGCCCGTCTGTCCGGCAGGAAATGAAGGAGATCCGGGAGGAGCAGAGACAGAGGACGAGCTCCGCGCAGAAAACCAGGGACGAACCCAACAGAAACTCTGAGCACAGACCCGTGCCGAAAAAGAAAAAAGACAAGGAGAGATGACCATGGCAAACTATGATGATATTTTTAATGCCTCTGCGCAGAAGGATATGGAGGATAAGAGCTTCGTTTCCTTCAACAAGGAGGAGTGGGCTGCACAGAAGAAGCAGGAGCGCGAGAGCGCTTTTGCCATGATCGATGAGACTGCACAGCGCATGGCAAATGACGGTGGCCTTTTCCAATCCTATTTGGATGTGCAGGCGCGATTCGACCGCTACTCTGTGGGCAATGCGGTTCTGATCACCGCCCAGAAAGCTGATGCCACCCAGCTTTCGGATTTTAAGGGCTGGAAGAATAACGGCGTGTTCATCAAAAAGGGCGAAAGCGGAATCGTATTGCTGGAGCCCGGCGAGGAATACACCAATGAGGACGGCACCGTGGGTGTCAGCTACAACTCCAAGAAGGTGTTCGACATTTCCCAGACGACCGCAAAGTCCAAGGATCGCCCCGCAATGAAGCGGGACGAGCGGCTGCTTCTGAAAGCCATCATCCACAATGCACCCTGCCCCATCGAAATCAGCCAAAAGCTGCCGGAGAACATCAACGCGGTATATTGTCCCGACGACAAGAAAATCTATGTTAGGCCTGGACTGGAGGCCGGAGACATTTTCCGCGGCATTTCCCAGGAGCTTGCTCATGCACATCTGGACGACGGCGCATATAAGCGCAGCGACCATGCCTTTACCGCCTACTGCGTGTCGTATGTGCTCTGCAGCCGGTACAATGTGCCGAAGGATATGTTCCGATTTGACCGACTTCCCGAAGGATTCTCTACGATGGATGCCCGCAGTGTGAGAAACGAGCTGTCCAAGATCAGAGATGTGGCCAATGAGATCTCGTCCGACATGGCGAAGGTGCTGGACAAGAGCATGAAACCGAAGGAACGCAGGGATGAAGCGAGATAAGGAGGTGCCCCAATATGGCTGAGGAAAAGAAAGTCGTCACGCTGGACGATTTTGAGCAGCGTCTGATGGTCAGCGGCCTGATGGATTTTCGGAACGATCTTCTCCGGGACGAAAAGCCCACAGAAGACATTAACGATTTGATCCTGAAGGTCATTGATGCCCCAACAAAGAAAGAGAAACGGAGAACCGACCGTGAGGCAAGATAAGCTCTCCAAGCAGAATGTGATCCTTTATCTTTGCGGCATAATTCCGGTTGTGTGGCTCGGCCTGTTGATTGCTCCCTGCTTAAAGGATGGGCTGCCCGGACTGGTTCAGCAGTTCGGATCGGTGATGCAAAACCCATTCCAGATACAGCTTTGTGAGGACAGTGTAAAAACTGTCCTCACTTTGCTTTTGGTGTACGGGATCGCTATCGGCGTCTATCTCTCCACGGAGCACAATTACAGACGGCGAGAAGAGCACGGATCAGCTAAATGGGGCGCGGCTGGTTCGGTCAACAAGAAATATGCCAACAAGGATAAGACGGAAAACAAGCTGCTGACGCAAAATGTCGCCATCGGCCTGGACGGAAGAAAGCACCGCAGAAATCTGAATGTACTTGTATGCGGCGGTTCCGGTGCAGGTAAAACACGCTTCTACGCCAAGCCCAACATTATGAATGCGAATACTTCTTTCGTCGTGCTTGACCCAAAGGGTGAGCTTCTCCGGGATACCGGCCATCTGCTGGAGGAGAAGGGCTATGAGATAAAAGTGCTTGACCTCATTGATATGGAGAAAAGCCATTGCTACAACCCATTCGTGTATATCAGCAGCGATGATGATATTCAGCGGCTGACCACCAACCTCTTCAAAAACACAACGCCCAAAGGCTCTCAGACTCAGGACCCGTTCTGGGATCAGACGGCAGCCATGTTGCTCAAGGCTCTTGTTTGCTATCTCCATTATGAGGCTCCGCCCGATGAGCAGAACTTCTCCATGGTTATGGAGATGATCAGAGCCGGCGATGTAAAGGAGGACAACGAGGAATACCAGTCCGTTCTCGATGAGCTTTTTGAGAGATTGGAGGAAAGAAACCCGGAGCATATCGCCCTCAAGTATTACCGGGCATATCACTCCGGCAGCGCTAAGACGCTGAAATCCATCCAGATTTCCCTTGTCTCCCGTTTGGAAAAGTTCAATCTGGATTCGCTGGCCGGCATTACCCAATGCGATGAAATGGATTTGGGGCAAATCGGCGAAAAGAAAACGGCGGTATTCGCCGTAATTCCCGATAACGACAGTTCCTTCAATTTCATCGTGGGTATGCTTTATACCCAGCTGTTTCAGCAACTCTACTATCAGGCCGACTCCGTTCACGGCGGCAGGCTTCCGGTCCATGTGCATTTCGTCATGGACGAGTTTGCCAATGTCGCCCTGCCGGATGAGTTTGATAAGCTTCTATCCACCATGCGAAGCCGGGAGATTTCCGTTTCCATCATCATTCAGAACCTTGCGCAGCTGAAGGCTCTGTTCGAAAAGCAATGGGAAAGTATTGTGGGCAACTGCGATGAGTTTCTGTACCTGGGCGGTAACGAACAAAGTACCCACGAGTATGTTTCCAAGCTGTTGGGCAAGGAGACCATCGATACAAATACCTACGGACGGTCTCGCGGCAGAAACGGAAGCTATTCCACCAACTATCAGCTTGCCGGACGAGAGCTGATGACACCTGACGAAGTGCGTATGCTGGATAACCGGTACGCACTTCTTTTTATACGCGGGGAGCGCCCCATCCGGGATCTCAAATATGACATCCTTCATCATCCCAATGTGGCGCTTACGACAGACGGTTCCGCACCGGCCTATACTCACGGCGAGGATACCCGAAGTATCGCTTCCATGGCGTTCAGCTTCGACAAGAAGGCTGTCAAAAACGCCGAAAAGATGGAGGCAGAAAAACATGAATTCTTGCTCTACTCGGAAGAGGAGCTGGAAGAACTACTTGATGAAAAGGAGAAAAAAGACAATGAAGAAACTTAATACGAAGAAGAACATCAACAAGCCGGAGATTCCCGGCAAGGTCAAGAAGGGCTACCGCATTTATGTGATGGCGGTCCTCGCCCTTACGCTTACCATGAGCATGGGCGTGACCGCCTTTGCCGCAGGCGACCCCATTACCGTCGTCAACAACCTCAGCGACTTTATCTTCGGCCTCATCCGTGCGGTCGGCCTGATTCTGCTTGGCTGGGGCATTGTACAGGTCGGTCTCAGCTTCCAGTCCCACGATCCCAGCCAGCGTTCCAACGGTTTCCTGACCCTGGCCGGCGGTGTCGTCATCACCTTTGCAAAGGAAATCCTCAACCTCATCGTCGGCTGATCCGGTTTCCGCAAAAGGGGCGGTCGCAAAGACCGCCCCGAAGGGAGGTGTAACGAATGTCGGATAACTGGGTTGTGCAGAACCTCGAAAATGCACTGGAAGTATGGAACGATAAGCTGTCGGAAATCTGGCAGCTGATCACGCAGTCACCGCAGACATTCAAAGGCGGCTCGATTTGGTCGATTATTTGCAGCATCCACGGAGCGCTGCAGGCAATCGGCTATGCCCTGCTGGTCCTGTTCTTTGTGGTGGGAGTCGTAAAGACCTGCGGCTCCTTTGCCGAGCTGAAAAAGCCGGAGCACGCGGTGAAGCTGTTCGTCCGTTTTGCGATTGCTAAGGGCCTGATTACCTACGGTATGGAGCTGATGATGGCGATTTTGGAGATTATTCAGGGCGTGGTCAGTACGATCATGAATTCTGCCGGCTTTGGAAGCCCACAGGCAACGGTGCTGCCGCAGGAGATCATCACAGCGGTGGAGGACTGCGGATTCTTTGAGTCTATACCCTTGTGGGCGGTAACGCTGATCGGTGGCCTGTTCATTTGGGTGCTGTCCTTCGTAATGATTCTGAGTGTATATGGTCGCTTTTTCAAAATGTATATGTACACCGCACTTGCGCCGGTTCCTCTTTCGGCCTTTGCCGGAGAACCTACGCAGAACATCGGCAAGAGCTTTCTGAAAAGCTATGCGTCGGTATGCCTGGAGGGAGCGATCATTGTTCTGGCCTGCATCATCTTCTCCGTGTTTGCGTCCAGCCCGCCTGTTGTTGATCCGAATGCAGCTCCGGCTTCTATGGTGTGGAGCTATATCGGCGAGCTGATTTTCAACATGCTCATTCTGGTCGGCGCTGTAAAGATGGCAGACCGACTTGTGAAGGAGATGATGGGTGTTTAATTCGAAATTGAGAAGCAAAAAACGAAAATTTTGATTTTACATGTTGTATTTCTTAAAAAACGGTGGTATACTATAGATGAAATATACGGAGGTGATCTTGATGCTAATCGAATTTCGCTTCAAAAACTATCGTTCTTTTCGGGATGAGGCGGTGCTTTCCATGGAAGCGACCGGACTGAGTTCCTTCAAAAGTTGCTTGATTCCGCTGTCGTCTACAGTAAAGCTGCTTCCTGCCATTGCAATTTACGGCAAAAACGGCGGTGGTAAGAGTAATGTGATTCGTGCCTTTTGGCTGGCCGTTCAGTTTATCCGAAATGCGCAGAGAACGCAGCACGAGCGTGCTGCGATTCCTGTCAATCCATTTGCACTGAATGACTATTCCAAGGATGAACCTACGGAGTTTGCATTTGAGTACACTTCGGGCGGCGTGAAATATTGGTATGGCTTCGCCGCTACGCGCGAGAAGATTTACGCAGAGTATCTCTACCATGCGCCGAAGGGGCAGAAAGCTTTGGTGTTTAAGCGTACAGAGCAGCACTTCGATTTCACAGAGGATAAATCAAAGCGAGCGCTGATCGGCGAAATGGTCGCTGAAAACCAGCTGTTCTTCTCAGTGGCATGCACCATGAACGATGCGGCTTGTGTTGCTGCTATGCGGTGGTTCCGGGATCAGGTGTTCTTTTCACGGGACTATTCTGATATTCCGCGGCAGTTGATCGAGTATTCGGAAGATAAGAATATGCTGAGGGCGATTTCAGATTATGCAAAGGCAGCAGACTTGGGCATCTTGGATATGCAGTTTGAGTTCAACAGCAATGAGATTCAAGATGACGAAAGCCTGCCGGATAACATCCCGGAGGGGATCAAGGCTGCACTGGTGCAGTTTATGCATACTCTCGCCGAAACCTCCAACAATGGAGAAGTACACTTGAAAATGGGTGAGGTTTCCGCAAAGGCCAGCCACCAGGGTGAAAACCGTGATGGCCGGAAGGCGACCTATTCGCTGGAGCTTTCTGATGAGTCGGACGGTACCAGAAAGCTGATGGCACTGGCCCCTGCAATCGAGTCTGCGCTGCGTACTGGCGGCATCTTACTGGTGGATGAGCTGGAGCGTGAGCTTCACCCCATGCTGGTGAACTATATCATCGCAAAGTTCCAAAGCAAGACCACAAATCCGAATGGCGCACAGATCGTTTTTACAACACACAATACGGAGTTGATGAATCTGGAGCTGCTGCGAAAGGATCAGCTGTATTTTGTTGATAAGCGTGATAAAGACGGCGCTTCTGAGTTGTATACGATCAGCGAGTTTTCCACCCGCACGACAGAGAATATCCGTAAAGGGTATCTTGTTGGCAAATACGGTGCAACACCGGATGTTGAAATCGAGGAGGTGGAGTAAATGCCACGTCCTACAAAAAAGAGCAAACCATATATCGTGGTGTTCTGTGAGGGGGAAAGTGAACAGGTCTATCACTCAGCCATTTTAGCAGTCGCCAATGCCGGTAATGTTGCAGAGCTTAAGCAGGTTGATTCGAAGTTGGTGCGATTAATGCAAGCCCAACTTCCAGAGGAATGCATAAAGAACATCGTTCTTCGACGAGAAGCAATTCTAGCTGCATTGCGGTATATTGAAGAACTGCCATCGGAGATTGATGCGCTAACAGATGTTGTTTCCAAGATTTCTCAGCAAACCAATGAGTATTGCCATAAGGCAATTAAACATTGTGCGGTTGACGCCAAAGAAAAGCTAGAAAGAGAAGAAGGAAAGTGGATTATAAAATTTGTCGAAGTTGCGGAAGCAAACTATTACACAATGACACCACAGGAATGTACTTCTTGGCTCGAAAAAACAAAGGTTGTTCCGACTTATTTTTCTTCTAAAGCTGTTGCACGATACCACAAAGTACGAGAGCTTGTAGAAGGCCAATTGCATCACGCTCGTGTGGACGGTGTGCTGTCAATGTATGATTTGCTCTCCGAGACGGAAAAATTGGAATTCAAACGTCGTCTTGAGAAGCGATAATAGAAGCAATCGTGCATACTGCAGTGTTCAGTGTTCTGAGATGCGGTGTTATTGATGCTCGCGTGTGACAGCTTGAAATCTACCGGCGGCCATTCTCCACTGCAGTATGCATAGTAGGAATGAGGTAACTTAAGGTATGGATAATGATGCAAAACTGCGGCCGCTATACTTGGCCAAGATCCTATATGAACAGACTGATGAGGAACATTTCCTGACAACTGCACAGCTGATCCAGATTCTTGAGGAGCGTTATGGAATTAATGCCCACCGTCAGACGATCAAGGCTGAGATCGAATTGCTGAAACAGTTTGGCTTGGAGATTGAGGAGGTTAAGTCCACACAGAATCGGTATAACCTCTTCGGTCGCCGCTTCGATGCTCCGGAGCTGAAGCTTCTTATAGATGCTGTGGAATCTTCTAAATTTATTACGTCTGGAAAAAGCAAGGAACTGGTTGAGAAAATCAGTTCCTTGACCAGCGAACATGTTGCAGCATCTCTCAGGCGCAACGTGAGCTGTGAGGGCCGGATCAAGCCAGGAAACGAGCGTATCTACCTTATTGTTGATGCAATCAACGAAGCAATCAATGCCAACAAAAAAATTTCTTTCCAGTATTTCCAGTACAATGTAAGGAAAGAGAAGAAGCTAAAACGCAACGGTGAGCCATATGTAATCACGCCACTTCATCTCGTGTGGAACGGCGATTGCTATTATATGGTCGGTGTTTACGATTATAAACAACGCCTTGGGAGTTTTAGAGTGGATCGCATTGCAAAATGTCCAGTGATTCTCGCAGAGGATGGTACCCCTGCACCAGATGGTTTCAATATCGACGAATACATCAATACTACGTTCCATATGTTCAACAGCCCACACGAGGAGGTTGAGCTCGTCTGCGACAATGATGTGATGGATTCCATTATTGACCGTTTTGGTGAAGATGTGACTACATACGCTAATGATATGACGTCGTTCCGAGCCGTGGTCAATATCGCCGTGAGCCATGTTTTCTATAGTTGGGTGTTCGGTTTCGGCGGGATGGTCAAAATCAAAGGCCCGGAAAACATAAAAGAAGAGTACGCAGAAATGCTACGCGCTGCTGTAACTGGACTGGAGTAATAAACAAATGGATGCATATGCAATTGCTTCCGTATAAGATTGAAAGAAGCTCATACTTTTATCGCGGAATGCCGGATGCAGATTATAGTGTGGTAAGAAGAAAATGGAATTGATATCTGCAGCCGAGAATATGCCAACCGCGGAGAAACTAGAGGCAATTAACCATGCGGAAGAGCACCGTTTACAGGATATACGAAGCAGCGTTGAAACTTGTAAGGATCTTATGTGGAACTGGTACTTACCGGTGTTTGCTTGTTTGACCGGTATCGCACTATTAGTTATTTCGCCGGGAGGAAGTAAGGCGCTTAAGTCCGTTTTTAAGCGTGCTGCTTGAGTAACGGTCAATGTAGATTCTAAAGGAAGCCCTTTATGGAAATTAGGAACAGAATGGCCGATCTCTCAAAGCTTAGGTGCAATGTTTGCCAAGATTTTCTAAGAATGGTAGCTCAGCCCAATTGGCAGAAACAACTGCATGCTAAAGCAAAATAGTAAGCGTCAAACCTAGCGCCGTATAAAAACGCTGGAGGTGGGGATCCATCTATGGCGTATGTGCGTTATTTCGTTCTGCATTCCTGCGGGGCGTCCCAGGGGCAGGAGCTGTCTGACGACTTCGGGGCGGATTAAATCTGCTGTGTTGGCCGTTCTCAGAAGCAATGTGAGGTATCGGAAAGGCTCCAGTCCATTCTCAAGAGCGGTCTGGATCAGACCGAACATAACGGCACTGCCGGCAGCACCCTTGGGGTATTGGCAAGGAGAAAGTTCTTCCGGTCAATGACGAAAGGTTTCATGCTTCTCTCTGCCCGGTTGATGGACAGTTCCAGTCTGCCGTCTTTGAGGTAATTGGTCAGGTATGGCCACTGCTCTTTCAGATAAGGGAATGCCTTGCCCAGTGCAGACTTGCACCACGCTTTTACACGTTGCCCGCTACTCCGACAGTCGGATATCCGCTCTGCCCACAACGCCAGTTTCTTCTGTTCGTTGAGAGACTGCAATTCTTGATTCATGAAAATACCCCCGTATCTCGGATAGTATACGAGATACGCATATACGATCCGCTACGATACGGGAGTATTGTTTCCTGTTATTGAATTGCGCGCAAGCCGGGGTAGGTTTGACGCTTACGTACGATTCGCAGACAATCAAACGAGGTGACGAACAGAATCGCCACCTCGTTTTGCTTTTCTACAAACCTATTGCATTTCTTTTTTGCCTGAGTATAATAACATTATGGGATTTGAAATCCCACATAGAAACAGAGGTGCTGATATGAGAACAAAGAATCAAGAAACTCTGGACAGGATATTGAAGTTCGTCAACAAGTATTATCAGGAGCACCACAGCTCTCCTACGATCAACGATGTTGCTGAAGGCGTTGGCGTTGCCAGATCCACTACACATCGCTACCTTCAGGAGCTGAGTGACCGCAACCTGATCGATTACGGCAGAGGTATCTTGTCTGCTCCCCAGAGCGCCAAAATGAAAACAGCCTATGTATCCGCCCCGTTAGTAGGCTCTATTCGCTGCGGCAATCCGGAGGATGAGGAAGAGTCGATTGAGGAGTATGTCAGCCTCCCGGTCTCTATGTTTGGCAAGGGGGATTTTTACATCCTTCGCGCCAAAGGCAACTCCATGGCAGATGCCGGAATCGACGAGGATGATCTGCTTGTTATCGAGCGTAATTGCCCTGCTCTCGAAGGGGATATAGTCGTTGCGCTGGATGAGGACAACCAGAATACGCTGAAGCGATATGCCGGCTACGACGAGGACAGCGGGTATTACATCCTCGAATACGAAAACGAGGAGCAGTACCCGGGCAAGACCGTAAAGCTGCGAAGCTTTCAGGTACAAGGCGTTGCTCGGCACGTAATAAAATCACTCTAAACAATAATCTTGATTCGATGGGAGATGTGTTGTTTTGAATGCAAAAGATGTGAAATGCCCTATTTGCGGCACAGTCAACAGGAGTCTCGATTTAGATGAGACCGACGGATGGATGGAATGCGAGAGCTGCCATAACGCTGTTCAAATATTGAAGTACGCTAAAAGCAGGCGTGTTCCGGTATATCAGATGGCAGATTGCAATCTCCTCATTCCGTTGAACAAGAAAAGATAGAAGGAGAATGGCGATGCTGGAGGATTGGACGATTTACTCTTGGTATTGCCCAAACTGTAAGACGCAGGTAGCGGGGCTAAAAAACAAGAAAAATCAAATCAGAGTTATTTGCACAAAGTGCGGCGTTGAAATGGTTCGCACGGTTGTAAGCAGGCGGCATGATGTGATTGATATGTTCGCACCGTCAGGAATGGAACATAGCGAACTGGAATTGAGGGAGTATTGATATGACGATGTTAGAGGCTTTTGTAAAAGAGCGCAACGAGGCGCTGTTCAGCCTTGACCGAAAGAAGATCGAGGCCTACATGATCAAATATGGAGAAACGGAAATTGCGCAGACACCCGATGTTGTTTTCTGGGCATCCGTGTACAAGGCCATTTGCGGTGTCAAGGATGCGCCGGAAGCCGTTGTGAAGAAGGCAACAGCATGGCTACACGAACACGGCATGAGTCCTAATCTGGCGGGGTGATAATCCTCACTTGATCTGCTTGAAGATCATCGAAGCGAGTTCCTATAACAACTGAATCAACGACATCACGACGGAACGGTCGGGCTGAAACAGGGCCGCATTAAATCCGCTTCCAGGTCACTTGATCGTGGGCAGCAGCCCGAACATGAACCGGTAGTTATTCCAGACATACGTGAGAGGCCACCGGCAAGGTAAGACACTATA
>ERZ779737.1250-NODE-1250-length-20510-cov-2.167490_pt1 | contig 20510 bp, 12 predicted proteins | sample MGYA00511889_ERZ779737 | MGnify/ENA primary metagenome ERZ779737 (study PRJEB29588, sample SAMEA2163575) | human gut metagenome | biome: human gut; feature: human-associated habitat; material: faeces | place: Denmark | collected 2008/2010 ...
GGCAAAAGAGGCATCGCGTCGGCACGCCTTGAGCAACAAGGCAAAGGTGGCAAGTTGTTTGGCACGAGTGTCGATGTCGACGCCGATAAGGTTGTGGGCAAAGATATTCTCCACAGCATCGCGGCGACTGTAGCCTTGCTCAATGTAAATATCGTAGAGCAGGTCGAAACACTCGTTGAGGATGTGTCCCGAACCGCAAGCCAGGTCGGCACAAGTGAGCTCCTTCACATCTACGAAAGTGAATTTCTCGCTGCATGGCTCTGCCGAAACGAGATACTGCATGCGCGCTTTTAACTCGCTGTAAGGCTCGTTGTCGAGATAGATACGTCCTAGCGAGTTCTGCACCATGTATTTCACAATCCAGTTGGGAGTAAAAATCTGCGTGGCGGCTGGGATTTCGTCGGCTTTAGCCTTATTTCCTTTTTTGAACGAAGCAAACACTTCATCCTTACGCTCCGAGATATAGAACTGGTAGAGCCAGCCGATAAGTTCGGGTGAGCGATAATCATCGTCGGTGATAAGGTCGGAGCGGTTGAGCATATCCACAATTTCGCCCTCAGAGAGAATGTTGGAAGGCAGCAGAAGGAAAGAGTAGTCATCAACACGCCCGAAACACCGGCGAATGACAGGATTGGCGGTGCAGTAGCATCCAATCAGCAGCGAAAATTGCTCGAAGGTGAGAGCATCGTTGTTGAGGAGTTCACGAAGCGTAGCCATATCCGCTGCCGCCATTTCGGGGAAGTGTCCGGCACGTGCCTGCTCAACGATGTATGGCACACGCACAGTGGGACCGGCATACTGCAACATAGGCTCTGCAAGATTGTTCTTGGCGAGAATGTTGATAGCCACAAAGCGGTTAAACCATGTATAAGCCACCTGCTCCACTACACCACGGAAGCCGTAGAGCGATATTTGGTGCTGAAGCGATTGCCACTGACGCAGAAACGCTTCGTCCTTAGTCTGCGCTCCAAAAGCACAGCCGCCTTGCACCGGCTTTGGCTCGATGATGGGTTCTCCATTCTCACGGAAGAACGAGCGGAGGCTGTTGCTCACGCCTTTAAGAAGGCGGACACGAGCCTCGGTGGCAAATTTGCGTATCTGATTGGTATTCATTTCGTTACATTACTATGATTTCTTCGCCGTTATCAATGTGTCGCATGAGTTGTGCACGGAGATTGGCGAGATAGTTGTCTACATCTTGCGAAGTGGTGAGTTTCGATGTGCTGCGGGTAGAGAGCCGCACGTTTTTCACCATTGGAGTTGAAGCCGTCGGCGGAGTCGGAATTGAGCCGCCTCCATTTGGGTTCGGAGTTGGTTCCGAAGCAGTATTAGCAGCCGAGATTATTCTGCCGGTTTGGGCGGCATAATAATCGTCAGTGTTGCGGTTGAGTTTGAGATTGGCAATGCTCTGCGATTGCGTCTTGGTGAGGATGATATTCTCGATGTTAGAAGTGTAAGCCACACCCTGCTCAGCGGCGAAATTGATGATTTGTTCTTCTGTCTCACGGTAAGCAGTGCGGATTTCTTCGCGGAGCCGGTTGCGCACCTCATCGAGTTTAGCACGGAGCAAACGCAGTTTCTGTCGATATGCCGGCATGGTTCTCATCGGCTTTTTGTCGGTGAGAATTTTCCGGAACTCATCGGCAGCAGACTTTGCTTCGCTGTCAAGGTCTTCCCAATTAGCCTCGTTTTCGCGAGCAAATTGGCAGCAGTCTTTATAGGTATTTAGTTGGTCGTCGCAGAACTCGCGTACCACCTTACCTTCATCCATCAGAGACTTTGCCTCAGCGTGGTCAGTTACCACCTTTTGGAAGAATGTGGAATAGTCACGCACGGCTTGCCACTCGGTGAGTTTTGCCACCACTCGTTGCAGCGATTCTGCAAACGGATAAGAGGAAATATCGCTGAGCAGTTGCTGCTCGTTTCGCATCTTTTGAGCGAGCATTTCTTTGCAGGCATTGTAGATTTCAATAGCATCGGTGCCACCCGGCACAGTCTGCACATTGAAGATGTCTTTCCATGCGGCAGTGAAACTGTTGACCAATTCCTGCGAGATAGCACGAGCCGGCTTGATGGTGAATTTGCTCTTTTCGCGGACAATATTTGCTGCCACCACGCTGCGGTCAACGTTGGTATTGTTGTTATAGGCAAACTCATAGATGCGGCGGCGAACGAGTTCGTTCACCACATAGATAGTAGCCAAATCGCTCCAACCGTATGGGCGTTTCAGGAAGGTGGCAACCACGTCGGTGAGCACTACATCCACGCCGCCTTGTCGGTCGATATAGTTTTTCACCGCCTTTTCAGCATCGTTGATTGGATTAAAGGGCCCATACTCGTCGTTTTGAATTGGACGATTGATTTTCTGACGCAGAGCATCGGTCGTGGTTGGAAATTTGCTCGAAGTGACTAACGAAGCCGATGGATAAACATCGCCAAGATGGCGTTGCACGGCAGCACGATAACGGTCCTTTCCTTTTATGGTGATAGATTCCACGATATTGCCATCGGAAATGATGACACACTTGTCGAACATTTCGCGGAAACGAGGCACAATCTTGTCGCGATAGAGTGCGTTAGCTTGGGCACGGAACTCCGCATTTGTGCGGCTGCGAGTTTCGGATTGCGTCTGGATACGCAGGTATTTCTCCACTTGGCAATACCAGTGGAATATGTTCTTCAAGTCGCCGGACTCACGATAGAGGTCTGCCATATAGAAGATAAGTCCGTCGCGACCATTGGTGAAAGCGTATTGGTTCACATCATCTACCTGGCTCTCAAACACGAAATTCACCTTTATGTCAGCCGAGCCGCCATAAAGCATTTTATCCATAATGCTCACAGCCACGTTGAAACTGGTGTTGCAGTAGTTCTCACGGTTGGAGGGTGCGAGATATTCTTTGTAGATGTTGGTAATGACGGTGGCACGCGAATCGGCATCTACAGTCTGCGACTTGATGGTGCTTGCCACTTCGCGCTCGTCTTCCGAATAGAAACTATACACCTCGATAGTGCCGCGAGTTTCTTTGCGAATGATGTTATTGGCGATAAGGAAGTCGAGCACATTCTGCACGTCGTTTTTGAGCGTGAGTTTTTGGCAATCGATGTCCTGCATGAGCAGCGTAGTGATATTGTCGGCGGAAGCCGAGAAAGCCATGCGGTGTTGCTCACTCATATAGCAGAGCATAAACAACACGTGAACCACACGCATTGCGAAATCGGGCTTGGTGTAGGCTCTCGCCACATTCTCAGCCGGAGCAACGGCTTTAGTACCTTTGTTGGATAGCCCTTGGCTGAACATGGCGTTGTAGAACTGGTCGAAAGAGATAAAATCGCCCACTTCTTGCTCTTTCGTGTCTTTTGCAGTGCTGTGCGTAACCTTGATGATGCTTCGCTCATTGCCTTTCACTTCACGGTTGACAAACTCGATTGCCACGAATGAGTCGAAGATGTTGCCCATCAGCGTGAACTGATAAGGCACAAACGGATAGTAGTTGATAAAGTCGTCGGCGTCGGCAAAGATGCGATAACCTGTAGGCAGATTGAATTGAGCCTCAATGGCATTCTTCTTCTGCGAATATAGTTTGCTGAGTGCGAGCGAGGCGTCGGCGGTCTTTTCGAGAATACGGCGTTGGGTGATATACTCGGTGCTTGTGCCTTTGAGCGACACTTGCACTTGGAAACGTCCCATAATCTTGCCATAGTCGTCGCTCGTTTGGTTGATTTGGCAACTGCTCACGATTTCCGAAAGGTCTTGCTGAGCGGTACAAGCCACCCATGCTTTGCCTTCGCATGGTAGATTGATGTCCGACACAATCTGCTGCAATTGTAGCAGAAGTCCAGCACGGTTGTCGATAAACTGGCTAATCTCATCAGCAAGGAACACGATGCGGTAGTTTTCATCTTGGCGTGCGATATGGTTTTTGAGTTCGGCGACAAAGGTCTCTACGCTCAGGCTGATGGTGTCGGTGGCGATTTTTTCGCGGATAACGTCGGTGGTGAGCGTCGGCACAAGTTCCTTGCCGGTTTCGAGGACAAGGTCGAGTTCGGTAGTGGCAAGAGAGATACATTCCTCGTCCCAGTTGAAGCCCATTTCAGCGATTCTATCCTTAAACTCGTCAAACTTGCCCTTTTCGTCAAGCACTTTCTCGAAATATTGAGCCAAAGCAAGATTGACGCTGTTGTAGCCACGCATACGGTTGAACTCGTTCCAGAACACATCGATGAACACGCGGTCGTGTGCACCTTGTACGTTGTGAACCGAACCAATATTGAAAAGGATTGCATCAACTTTGGCAGAAGCAAGCCACGAGGCGAGTTCGTTGCAGTCGGCAACGGTTACTTCCGAGCGACTGTCGGGCACTTGCAGCGGGTCGCGCTCTTTAACAGCTTGCTTGAAGCGTTCCATTGCAAGTGTGCTGAAGCGTGGGTCGAGGCAATATTTGATGTATTTCAAGAAGTGCGATTTGCCGGAACCGAAGTAGCCGCTAATCCACATACCGTTGTGGCTGTAAGTGCGGTCTTTAATTGCCGAAAGCACTTTGTAGAGGTTGTTGATGATATCGTCGGTAAAGACATACTCACCAATTTCTATTGCAACCGTCTGCTGCGAGAGGTTGCTTGCATTTACCGCAGGATTTACTTCGCGGTTGATGTCTTTGGCGTATATTTTTTCTAACTTCATAGCAATGGAGTGTATGTGAAGTGGTTTTAATCGTTGAGAAGTAGAATAGCCCGATAAGTGTGCTGGTCGTTTATTTTCCCGAAAAGGCTGAAAGAGTTTCCCTCGCTTTCGCCGGGATAGAAAACGATGATTTTATATTTGCTCGTTTCGTTGAATTCTTCGTAGCCCGACAAGAATACACTTGTGCGGAGGAATGGGAACATAGAGCCGATGCCGTAGAGAAAGACGTAGGGCTTTTTGCCTGTGGAATCGGCATTGACATGCTCCATTATGCGGCGATTGATATATTCGTAGAACTGGCGGCTGTTGGCTTTGGCAGTGAGCGATTTCAGCACGGCATCGTGTTGCCCGGCATTGTCTTTAGTGAGAAAATAGTGCAGCTGGGAGTCGTCGATCTTGCCGAATGACATTCCATCGAGAAAGCGGCAAAACTCATCAAAAAGATTGAGTTTCAGCACGTCAAGATAGTTGGTCGGGCGAGCGAGGTTTACCGTAAACTGCTCAATCTGCCTGCGCATGGAATACTCCTCTTCGGCATTGTATTGAAAGAGGTAGAAGTTGTAGAAAATGTCACCGTGCTCGGTGTCCTGGAACTCCTTGGAAGATAGTTTCTCGTAGAGTTCTTCGATTGTCATGTTTCTCATACGGCATACGATTTAATGCGGTTAATAACGTATGGTTCGAGCAGACAAGCATCTAAAAACCACGCTTCGTTGATTTTTAGGAAGTATGCAAACTCTTCTTCATTGACTTGAGGCGAGCGCAGTTCCGATGTCTTAGCATCAAGCAAACCAACCTTTCGGAGCAGAGTAATGAAAGATGAAGTTATGCGGTCTTTCGTTTCCTTGCTCCAGCTGTCAACGAACGCATTTGATGCGGAAATCTGATAGAACTCCGAAAGAATGTCGTTGTAGGTGACGGTTCGGGAAATGCCGGCCCAATTGTTAAGCACTACATTTACCTGGAAGTCGAAGTAAATGCGATAGGTCTTGAGATTGACGAAAAACATCGCCCACAACTGTGTGCTCTCGCTAACGGTGGAGAACCACTCCCAGAACACGCGCGGCACGGCATTGAAACGTCGCTTGAACTCGAGCACCGCCTTTTTGCGTGAAGTCTCCGACTTGATGAGCAAAATGTTGTTTTCCGAAATCTCTTTTTTGAGCAAAGCGTCAGCGTCGGGTGAAAGCAAAAGAGGTAGCATTGCTTTCATCTCGTTGTGCATAAAGCTGCACCCTGTCATTGCCGCTGTATATATCTTATCTGCCATAGTAAACGGAATAAGGACGTTTAGTAATCATGGAGCTTTCGCTATCGCAGCCATCAGACTCCATAATGGCAGTTTTTTATGTCGTATAAAAAGAAAAGCGGGAGCCACACCATGCTCATTCCGCTATTCGAGGCCCTGAGACTGCCATTGCAACAGAACGAGCAATGGTAGAATCACCCCGCGTAGTATGAATATGCGTAATCTTCCTTAAAACGGCGTCAATGCCGTAATAGGAAGCACATAAACGTACCCAAGGGGCATCTACAATTGCTTCATCCTTGGTTGCAAATTCAAAATTTCTCAGGTTTCGAATAGCCAAGAAATAAAGCGTAAGTAAACGCCTTTCCGTATGTAAACGAACCACCCAATACCCGGTTGCCTCCTCTGAGACACCACGCATCGCGGGGTTCAGTTGCAAAGTTAAGAATTTTCCCCGAGATAACCACCAATTTCCCCAACTAAGTCACTCCCAGCCACAATTTTGTAAATCGGGGTAGTGATTTGCCATTCTTTTGCTCGAATTTTCACGCAAAAAACAACTTAATAACGAATGTATTCGCTTGCCGTAAGGTGCTCAAAAATTTTAATCGGCAAAATAATGTTTATTAAATGATAATTTATTAACTTTGCATTAAATACTAAGAAATTAGCATGGAAAACCTAAACAGAATTAAAGGAGCATTAGCAGATGCCGGTAAAACAGGCGTCTGGCTTGCTCGTCAATTAGGCAAGGATCCCGTAACGGTTTCCAAGTGGTGCACCAACACCACACAACCCGATTTGCAGACGCTGGCAAAGATTTCGGAAATATTGCAAGTGAATATCAGAGAACTGCTCGTTAATAAAAACTTCTAAATCCGAAATGACTATGAATCAAATATCAGAAGATATTATTAAAATATATAATCAGTTGGAAGGCGATGAAAGCCTGCCCATTGATGGCGGCATGGTTGATGAAGCAATATCTGTAATAAACAATCGTAATGCTTTTGATACTAACACACTATTCCTTTTACTATCTGCAATTAATTTGCTTAACGCTGCTGTAAAAACTGAAAAGCACAAATCACAATTATACTATGGCTTCATTAAGACCAAAGTTAGTAAAATCGCTGATACAATCATACAAAATCCCACTCCTTTTGCTGACACCTCACTGTTCTATGACAATGTTCAGAAGTGCATGTACTTTGAGGTCTTTGGTGTAATCTTTAGTTTTCACCAAATTTTAGAAACAAAACTGATAAAAAATGTCGCTTCAAAGAAAACGCCCATACAATGGACCGGTGTGAGACTCCAAAGAATTGCACAAAGTGTATACGAATTAGCAAAAGCTAATTGTGACAAAAGAAACGTTGTAACAAAAGATTTTGAAATGGACAATAATAAAATAGCAAAAAGATTAATAAAATGTCTTGATTGTGGAAATGAAATATCAGTTTCTGCATTGTTTTGCCCACATTGTGGTTGCATCCCTAATGAATTCACTATAACTAATGGTTACCAAGCAGGAGATAAGGTGCAAGTTAACTATAGTATTAATAAAATACTAGGAGAGATTGTCTATATTTCTCCTGTATTCCTAAAAATAAAAAGACGTAATAATGGAATAATTACAGTACGCCAATCTTCCATTGATAGTATCCAACTGTTGGATGAAAACATATCCGATAATATCGAATTGTCGCCGAATAATACAATAACTCATATGTCTACGACACAAATCGTAGATTCTTTTGATGTGTTATTGTCAAATATTTTCCCCATCTTGTCTATTGGCAATAAAACATTAATACCGACAAATGCCACTGTAACAGAGATCAATGATTCAGGGATAATGATTACATATGACACTGGTCAATCAGATGTCCTTAATGGAACAATGATTAATTTTAAAAAGAAAATGTGTTTCCCTGGAGCTCGCTTATACGGTCTTAGATTGAGTGAGGATGGTAGCGTATGTTTCCTTCAGGAAACAACATTCCACGATATCATGAATACGTTTAGGAGGGCAATTATGTATCGTAGGGGCATAACGTCGAAACGAAAGAAGATTATGCAAGCAATTCTGAAATTCATGATGGATGAAATGACTTCCAAAAAAGAAGCATACACAGAGATTGCAAAATTCCAAAAGAATCTTCTTGCGTATTTGGGAGAAAATACAGAAATAATCGATGATGAAATACTGGCAAAAGAAGACAATGGAATTTTAAACAACGCTAACGAACACACTAATTTTACAAATGGGCAACCTGGTAGTTTATATAAAACAGAAACAGAAAGATTGTTAGAAGGAGAAGGTTTACCACAGCTAAAAGTTTTGGGCAAAATTGATCTTGAGGCACTCCCTGGGAAAAAGAAAAATTCCCCGGCATCTTCTACACCTGTTAGCGTCACTGCTCCCGAATTATCAAAACCAGCGATTTTGTCTTCTGATGAAGTAAACGAGTTCATAAACAAAAAACTCACTAATTTATCCGAAGCAAAATGTAAACAGCTGGAAAAAGAATTGGATAAATTAATTCGCAATGGAGAAAAAGAGGAATGTCTAAGACGTTCTTACCAAATAATTAGTACAAGCAAACCTACTCCTAAATATTTAAGAAGTTATCTTGATAGAATCGTGAATACAGAAATTGCATTGGATCATACGCACGAAGCATTACAATCCCTTGCCTATTTGATTGTGCTTACGGAAAAACAAGAAGATGCAAATATGAACGGAATATGCCATTTATATGTTACGATGGCAAGAATGTATTTAAAAGAAAAAAATAGAGAAGAAGCATTGAAGGCAATAGTGTATGCGGAAAACATTAAGCCAAACAACAATGCAATAACCAAACTAAAAGATTCCATTTTGCAAATCAATTCGGTAGAAAATGATATTACTAGTGTTGTTGACAATTTAAAGACAACGCAAGAAGTCATGTCTACAGATAGCGTTATCAGTGAAATGCTATTGGAAGATGTTCGTCAGGAGGCTCATCGTCAAGAGCTGCTTCCTTCAACCGAGGTTGTATCAGCCGAGCAATTATTTATCAATGCTCAAAAGAAAGGCACAGAAACGACAGATTCATTTGAAGAAAAAGCCCAGTTGTATTTAGAGTCCGCAGCAGCTTGTTTCAATAGCAGACAAACATCAACGATTATCTACCAAATCTCAGTAGCAAACTATGCTCGACTAAAAGGTCATAGCATGTATGCTCGATTTGCGAATCTAACACGAAACAATACCGGCGAACTTTATGAATTACAAGCTTGCAGAGATAGTGCATGTAGTTATTATGTAGAAGCATTGGGTATATTCAATGCTTTAGGTGAAAAAGAATACTTGCGAGAACTCTTGTTGAAATACTTACAACTAACATTTGTAACATCACAAATTGAAGGTAGTAAAACTCCAGATCCCGACTGGGATAAGTGGACGTTGGAAAAGCTCCAACATGTCTGCCTAGATGACGATAGCGTGGAAAATATTAAAACATTATTATCTGCTTACATCATAGTTGGTGCATCTGCTGAAAAAGCATGGGATACGTTGGTGAGTTATGCTGATGCAACAAGTGTTTTTACTCGTAAATGCAAGCGTATGGATTTCAGAAGGAAAGCTTTTGGATTGTTTAATGATATAGAGCAATCATCTATCAAAAACAATTCGTCTATAAGCTTTAATTCTTTTATTAAACAAATATTTTCACATAGACAGACAAGAATTGGGAATTTGAATAATTGTCTGCAAGAATGCCTTGATTGGAAGTTTGACCCATTTAACATTGCTTCTTTTGCAACTATGTGGGCATCCACATTATCTTTGTCCTCAATAATGACACCTACCAACATTAATTCTCTAAAGACAGTAAATTATATTATTGATATTTTAAGGCCTTATGCAAGTCATAAGCCCAACGAGAGATACAGGAATCTTGTTTCTTCTCAAACTGCTATTTTTAAAAGCAGAGATAGTATCGTTTCAACTACAACATATTATGGAAGGACTTTCTTCCTTCGTCTTTTTGACAAATGGTTAGCCGAGATTGGGAAAAAGATTGAAGAACAGGATGCAAATGCGCTTCCAAAATTAAGTATTTCTCCTGATCCATGCTATGTCAAGGTGGATGACAAAAATCATTGTCACATTGACTTCGTGGTAACTAATGTCGGGGAATCTACTGCCCAATCTTTCATTATTAATATAAATATCAATCAAAACCAATACACAATAAATCATGCAAGTGAATTGGCTGCTGGTGAATATTGTACAGAAAGTCTATTTACAAATGACATAAAAGATTTATCATTCTTTGATGTCCATTTCAGCATTGTGCCAAAATACCAAAACAAGGATTTACCTCCAATGCAATCAGAAGCTACATATGAAGTAGAAGATGACGATTACATAAAAGATGAAAATAAAATTCCTTGGACAATTTCTAACACTCCACCAGATTCCGTTTTTAAAGGCAGAGAAAAAAAACTTGATACACTTGTGAGTCATTATCTTTCAAAAGATAGAAGTCAGACTTATATATTATATGGTTTAACTAGAACAGGAAAATCATCAATGTTGGATTATCTACGAGATCGAATTAATGGTCAATCTCTTAAAGAAGATAATTCTGTCCACATAATGACTTTTAAATGGTATTTAAATGAGTTCTCTTATATCAGATCTACAGTAGAGGATTTTTGGACCTGGGCTATAGAAACTAATATTTATAATGTTCTTGACAAAACATCGCCTATGATTGCTGATGCAATAGATACTGCATTTTCAAATAACATTCCAGAAGCTGGTAAATGGACACAGGCAGACTTCTCAAAAATTGTTGATGTTTTAAATGAGCATAATATTGTGCCACTGATTACCATTGATGAGTTTTCTTATGTCCGAGATATGCTTAAGACCAAACTTCTTGATGCAACGTTTATTTCCACATTACGCAATCTTGCATTAACGGGTAAGGCATGCTTTGTATATGCTGGAACCTATGATATTAAAGACCTGCCAAAGGAAAAAGAATATGGTATAGTGGGCCAAATGAATAATACGACACCAATGCATATCAATGAAATAGATGACATTTATGCTAACGAATTGATTGATGCATGTCCACAAATTCTGTTTGATGACCGAGTAAAAACATATATAAGAACAATGTCTGGATGTATTCCGTATTGGATTCAATGGATATGCAAGGATTGTGGTAAATACGCAGTTGCGCATAAGAAGAAACATTTGGGATTAAGAGATGTTAGCCACGTCGTTGACGTTTTGTCAGGGAGTATAAAACCTGACACACATGATTGTTGGCAAGCATTAGATGAGGAGAATTTCCAAAACAATCAGATAACCCCAGGTAATGTAGAAGAACAGCAATTAATTACAAGTATGGCTTATCTCCTTAAAGACTCAGCTCCTATGATGGGAAGAGGAATAAGTATGGATGAACTAAAACAATTGTGGGAGCAATATTCTGTTCCATCCGATAAGATACTAAAGATGGCTAAGGCATTAACAACATTAGAAGAAAGAAAAGTACTAAAGTCTTTTACTGATGAAAACAGGGAAGTCTACAAATTCCGTGTTGAACTTTTCCGCTGTTTTTGGTATAACCATCACAAGGATATAGATACAATATTAACTTTATAAAACAATAAATATGGAACCTTTCATCGTAAATACAGATATTACTGAAATCGATTGTCTATATGGAAGAGATAAGTCCATTAAGATACTAAAATCCTGTGCTTCTCGAAAAGAAAATGCGGGGATTATTGGAGCAAGGCGTTTTGGAAAAACTTGCCTATTGAAATCTATGGAGAGTTTTATTAACTCACATCCGGAAATCAATGCAGTTCCAGTATATTTTGATGTTAAATCTCAAACTACTATTCATAAAAACACAACAGAAGTTTATATGAATATAGCCGCCTTATTAGCAAAAAGGATGTGTGAATTAGGCATTGTAACGGAAGGCGAATTTAAAATATCTAGAAGATGCTTTTTGGATATATCTACTGATCTCATGGACATTAAAGTACAGATGAGTAGTTGGCATTCTCAGTACCAACAGGATGCTTTGTTTGCATTAGCAGATGAAGTAAGCAATAAAGGGAAATATGTTCTTCTTCTCCTAGATGAAATAGATTCATTGCTTTTGGAAGCACTAAATTCACCCTCCGATTTTGGAAGAATAAGAGGTGCTGCTACTGATGGAACCAAGCTGAAGTTTTGGGTTGCAGGAATTGCTCCATGGAAATCAATAACTTCCAAAGTTGGCTCACCTGAATTAAATTGCGGACTAGAACAGTGTATCTTGTCAAAATTGACCAAAGCAGATTTTGATACAATGTGGCATGATGAATGTTCCAAAGTAGAAGACAAATCGATTAGACAAAAATTGCTCATAATTAGTGATCAAGTCTATGAGAAAACAGGAGGCATTCCTTATTATTCGAAATTTATAGGTTCGAGTTTTGTTAATGGAACAATTGACGAAATGCCAGACTACACAATTTTAAGAGACTATTTATGTGAAATTTATGATAGTAAGTTTATGACAGAAGCCGAGCGCTCGGTTTTAAAGATTCTTGCAGATAAACCTATGCAATTTGAAAATATTGCAGATGATGTAAATGCACTTGTTACAAAAGGTCTTGTCGAAAAAGACGAGAATACATATTCTATAATTCTAGATTATTTAGTAGATTATGTTAATGCAAAAGCATCAAATAACAATCTTCATGAGTCTATTGATATAGAAAAAAAAGAAAGAGAAATTCTTGTAGATGAAATAGCTAGACTTATAGACGTAAATTGTAAAAAATTACGTCCTATTCCCTTTAAACCTTCATTTGAAGACTGGTCTGTATTTAATAGCTTAAAATTTAAGTGCACCAATGAATCCACTCTTCTTGCATTTGCTACTTCTGTATGTAAAATTTATTATGAAGGTAGCGATTTGGGACGAAGTCTTCCTGTTGGTTATATTGACAGAGATTTTTGTAAAATCATCAGATCTTTGAGAAATAGATATGATCATCGTGACTGCGAGCCAAGAATCTTGGATGACAGAAGGCTCTTTTCTTTACTAAATAACGGTATAGTACCTTTCCAATCAATTCATTTCTCGAATATTCAATCAACAGTTTTAAATATGTTTAAGCAGGAGTTGTTGGATATGAATAATTCAACAACCAGCTCAGTCGCTTCAAGTGTTAGTTCCGTGTCAACGACTACAAAAGTACCATTTCTTGAAGATGGTAAGCAATATGAAGGTACCATTGTAAGTGTTATTAACACTCATGGTACTTTCTTAAATGTAAAGTGTCAGAATCATGCGTACCCATTACAAATAAAAAATAAAGTAGGCAGTCTTTCTGCAAATGATGTGGTTTTGTTTACAGCAGTTAGTGAGCCTAACATCAAAGATCCTAGCAAAAGTTTCTGGAAAGCAGATCAAGTTAGGTTAAAATAATATGGCAAGAAGTAACCTCTTTGATGGCGAGAGCTATAAGGCTGAATTTGCAATAATAACCTATCGGTGGCTGATGAGTCGCCGATGGGTTACTAATGCAGATATTATGGCTGAAAGGTTAGGGTGCTCTATAGAAGAACTACCCGCAAACTTATCCAATTGTGATGGTTATGGCGAACTAAAGAAGATAGTTTGTATCGTAAAGAAAGCCATTCGCGAGAAACTGGGTGTTCACAATAAGAATGTTGATGATTGCTTTGAGGAAGACGGCAATAATAAGAACAGGCGATTCCGTTACATAGGCAAGGACAATGACCCTCTTGCCGATATGCGTAATGCTAAGGTAATCAATAATCTTCGTCAGTATTGGAAGTTCTGCCAAGATTCTGCAGGTTTCTTTCCTAAGTCATGGTTAGAGTACTTCTTTAAGGATTGTCAAGACCTGTTAGACATGAAAGCTAAGCGACAGAAGGGAGAACAAGTAATAAGCGCAAGCCTTGACCGTATTCTGACCAACATAGAATACTTGCCATCACTATATGAAGCCATCACGAACAAAATGGTGTTGGAGATTGACTACAAGCCATTTGATGAAGAAGAAGTCACACTTATGTTCCACCCTCACTACCTGAAGGAATATAATGGCAGGTGGCATTTGTTCGGTCATGTAGAGGGAAGGGAACCGGAATATGGCTACAATATAGCTCTTGACAGGATACTATCAAAACCTCGCGAGAGGTCAAAAGTAGAATACGTGCCAGCACCAAAGCATTTCTATGACGAGTTATTCAAGAACATTGTGGGCGTAAGTCATAAGATAGATGCCAAGAAAGAGCATGTGATCATTCGCGCGCGTTCATTATATATTTATAAACTGATGGACACAAAGCCTCTTCATCAGAGTTATGCTATTGTTAAGCCATTTGGCATGTATGACGATGGAGAGTATGCAGAGTTCTCTGTGGACGTAGAACCGAACAACGAGTTCTACGGACGCATACTTCAAATGGGAGCAGGATTGGAGGTTGTCTCGCCAGATAATGTTCGAGATAAAATGGCACAACGAGTGCGTGCTTTATCCGACTTATACCCAAAGAATGAATAGCGGAATGGTTCCAAATTGAGAGGAACCAATATACCCTTGGCTACTTGATTTTATTCGCGAAAATCGTATTACCTTTGCAGCGTCAAACTTCGACACCACCTCGGAGTTGACGCTGCAAATCGTTGGTGGGGTACAACAAGTTAGCATACTATGAAACAGGCAACAAACAACAGCAAGGACACCATGAACAAGAAAGCAAACCAGAAGCAGGTCATGAAAAGCAAGAAGGCAGAAGCAAATGCTCGCCGTAAAGTCAACAAGAGCTGGGAGAAAGTTGAGCACACCCCACGATACCGCTCTGCATCAGCAAAAGAGGTGTGTGACACCATCACCAAGAAGATTGAGATAGAAGTTTTTGACGGCATTCTTCTCAACCTCAGCATCAAGAGTCAGGCGAAGTCACCGAGCGTTCAGAACCGCATATTAAGGCGAATCGTCGAGAAGCGTCAGGCTCAGGCCAACCACAAGAAGTTTGGTCGCACAGACGCCCTCACTTCAATACATATCTCCATTACTGGCACAAGCCGTTGCATGGAAGCTATCCGCAAGAAAAGGTTTGCTGCATAGCCTAACGGAGGACATCGTATTGGCTCCAAATTGAGAGGAACCAATACACTTAGGAAAAGCTTAGGTAGGGCTATAAAAACACTATAACTTTGCATCGCAATTCCGAGAGAGTTGGTTTTGTATATACATTTTTATTTATCACAAAGAGGTGGCGGACTATTCCGCTAAACAAAAAGACAAAATCGAACGACTATGAGCACATCACTCGCACTCGTTGCCGCAAAGGCACTACCAGCCCTCTCGGGCAGTTCTCTCACCTACAACCCAGAGAAGAACGTGTACCTCACCTTAGGTTATACTAGCGCAGCCGGTAACACCTACTACAAGGCAATCCGCCTCTCTAACCGACTGGCCGTGTACTACCACATTGGTGAAGGCTACGCACACACCTTCCTGAACGGCATCACGCTTTTCGCATGGAACGGACAGAAGGCGAACATCATCGCACAGAAGTCCTGGGGCGGCTGTAACTGGAGATGCTTCAACGAGCGCACAGCCCAAGAGGAGTGCATCATCATGCTGAAGGACTATCTCGCTGGACAGGCAAAGGCTATGGGAAGTTTCATCGCTGACAGCCAACTGCTCGCCTTCTCCAGAAACATGATCGAGGAAACTCAGCAGAAGTTGCTCCGATAACTCGGAAAGACAGAGAGAAATGACAACCAAAGTTGCAAACCAAGAAAAACAGACAAAAAGATGGCATCACTTACAAAAGCGATCAACAAAGACTTGTTCGACAAGATCCTGCCAACGTTCGGCAACCCAAGAGTTCACGTTCCTGTGTGGGACGAAGGTCAGAAGATGTTCCTCTGCGAGGAATACGAGAGTGGTAACGGACACCGATACTATAAAGGCGTGCGATTCTGCGACCGCATCGTCATAGTGGAGAAGGTAGGACTTTACCACACTTGGACATACATAGACGGCATCGAGGTCTATGCCTTCAACGGCAAAAGACTTGAGCTAGTTCAGAAGCGTGACTACGACAAGACGTTCCGCAATGAAGAGTTCATTCGTCAGGAGTCGGAAACTATGGTGCGCAACTACTTCGAAGGTGTTCTGAAGGCACAGAGATCATCCATGCCAAAGGAACAACTTGAAGCACACGCCAAAGGCATCATCGAAGGCTGCTATAAGAGCTTCCTCGACAGTGACTTCAACACACGTCTCACCCAAATCCTCCCACAAATCGAACAGAAGTAGGACATGCAAAACACACAGATAGACCCCCAGAACCACGAACAGCAACTTGCATACGAGCTTGTTGCTAACACAAACTCTAGTTTCTTCCTCACCGGACGTGCTGGTACGGGTAAGACAACTTTTCTTCACAACGTGCAGAAGTTGGTAGGGAAGCAGTTCATCACCCTTGCGCCAACAGGAGTGGCTGCTATCCTTGCAGGTGGTGACACCATCCACTCTTTCTTCGGTCTTCCAATGGAAGTTTGCACTCCTGGCACCTGTGGAAACATGAACGAGACAAGAATCCTCACCCTCCTCCATGCAGACACCATCATCATCGATGAGGTGTCGATGGTAAGATGCGACGTTATGGATGCCATCGACTACACCATGCGCAAGGCGCTTAGGAACAACATGCCATTCGGAGGTAAGCAGATGATCTTCGTGGGCGACATGTTCCAACTGCCACCTGTAGTGAAGCAAGGGCCTGAGAAAGACCTTCTGAAGGATCTGTACCGCACGGATGACTTTTTCTTCTACAAGTCGGATGCCATCAAGCGCTTGCGGCTCGTGAAGATAGAGTTCCAGAAGGTATATCGTCAGGATGATGAGTACTTTCTTCACATTCTTGAGAATGTGCGCATGAACAAGGTGACCCCAGAGGACATCATGCACCTTAATAGCCGTGTACGCACGCCAAACGAAGAAGATGGTGCGGTCATAACCTTGGCATCCATCAACAAAACAGCCGACCAAATCAACCTTCAGAAATTGGAGGAGATTGACGCAGAGGAGTTTGTGTACGAAGGTACTGTTGACGGCACTTTTGAGGAGAAGCGTTTTCCTGTGGAACTGAAACTTCGCTTGAAGGTTGGTGCACAGGTGATGTTCACACGCAACGACCAGCAGAAGCGTTGGGCAAATGGTACGCTCGGAAAGGTGACTAAGCTCACCAAAGACGAGATAAGCGTCACGCTCAACAATGGTGAGACATACGTTGTGCCTTGTTGTTCATGGGAATCGTACAGCTACGACTACAATAAGGCAGAGCGCCAGATGAAAAAGGATTTGACTGGTACTTTCACTCAATACCCACTGAAGTTGGCTTGGGCGATAACAGTACACAAGAGCCAGGGTATGACCTTTGACAAGCTTTCGCTCGACCTAAGTCGAGGCATGTTCGCTGCCGGACAGCTCTATGTTGCACTTAGCCGCGTACGAAGCCTTGATGGCCTCTATCTCTCGAAGAATGTCATCCCCCAGTATGCTCACACAAGTCGTGAAGTTCTCACTTACGCAAGCGAGTACAACAACGAACATCAAATCGGCAACGAGATAGAGAGCGGAAAGGCTGTCTATGGAGCCCTTCAGCAGAACGACTACGATGAGGCTGCCAAACAATACCTGAAGCTCGTGGCGAAGAAAGCAGAAGATGGCGACTTCAAGGAGGCAATGCAACAGGCAAAGCGTTTCCTGGATATACTGGTGTGTGATGAGCACCTGTATGGTTCTGTAGAGAGCATACCCGAAAGCCTTCTTCGCGCAAGCCATTGGGCTCCGAAGTTCATTGCAGCTTTGCTGAGTCTATATGCTCTGAAGTACGAGGAGGCATTGACTCTCATCGGTGAGGTATTGGAAGGGCATCAATGTGCAGAGGCTCTGTACATCAAGTCGCGTGCCTTGGCAAAACTTGAACGCTACGCAGAAGCAGACGAAACAAATTGTCAGTTGGCGAATGTTTTCGAGATGGCTACGCCTGACGCAAAGGTTCTCTTCATGATTGCCATGCTCAACGAGATGCACATTGGTGATCCTGGCCTTGACCTCATGAGAAAATTGGTAGAGATTCGCCCAAAATACGACAATGGCATTTTGGCATTACGTATGTTGATGCAACGCGGAGGCCTTAAACTGACAGAATTATCTGATTCACCATGTGAACTCATTACGGAGTTTAATTCGGGAATGAGCGATAATGAGTTTATGGAACGATTGAGGCTCTGTCGCAAGAAGGCTCCTAAATCGGTGGCTATGCTTTTACGTCAGATAAAAGCGTACTCAGATGGAAATGAGGGAAATTAAGTATGTTTATTTATAAAGTAATAAATAGAAAAATGGAGAAACAAAAGAGAAATTCAATTCCAGTAAACTTACTGAACAACAAAAATGCCCTTGAGTACTTTTTGGGTATGGACCAATATTGGACCACTGAGCTGCCGGAATATTTCACATTTGAGCCAGTCTTGAATTATGCAAAACGTGTAATTGGAGATAAAACTCTTGACCAGTGCTTAGCTACAAATGCTGATCCTATGACTTGCGTGGGTGTTAATCTTGATGTGATTACGAATAAAGATGGGCGTTATGCGGTTCGTCCGCTCACTTTCGCCAATCCATTCTTGTACTATATGCTCGCCCGTGATATTTGCAGTGAGACAGCATGGAAAAAGATAACTGAGTGCTTCAACCTTTATTCGAACAAGCATATTACAGCATGTGCCATCCCGAGAGTTAAAGTTGATGACAAACCGGAACCATTCAAAAACGCAACGTCAATTTTGAATTGGTGGAGTTCGATGGAGCAACGTTCTATTGAACTTTCGTTAAAGTATCGATATATGTTTATGACAGATATCACTAATTGCTTCGGTCAAATTAATCCCGAATCAATTTCTTGGGCGTTGGCAAGAAAAGATACTCCACATGAGACAACTGAAAATGAGGCGCTTGCATCAACCATCCGACACTATCTTCGGGCGATGCAAGAAGGTCGTAATATAGGAATACCACAAGGCAGTATGCTATTCTCTTTGATTGCCGAGATTATCCTCGGATATGCTGATATGCTTCTTGCACAAGAGATATGTGAGTGCCAAAAGAACGGTGAATTACCGGAAGATTTGGAATATGATGTTCTTAGATATGTAGATGATTATCGAATCTTCTGTAATGATAGTGAAGCATTGGACAAGATTTCGTACATGCTACAACACATACTAGAGCGTTTTAACTTTAGGATGAATTCGTCAAAAACTCGAACTTCATCTGAACTAATAACAGACTCCATAAAGCCAGACAAAGCGTTTTATATCTTCAACACGCCTATCGTAAGCAAGCAGACATATCTCGAAGAGGATGGAAAGGAACGAAAAGTTCCCGAATACGACTTTGATGGATTCCAAAAGCATCTGTTATTTATATACGAGTTCTCTCGCAGGTTCCCAAATTCCGGACAACTTGTGCGGCAACTTGAAGAATTTAGTAAACGGATTGAAACGCAATTATCCGTTAAAAGCATTACAAAAGAAATTGAGTACATTGATTTTGAGACAAGAGAAGTGTCAACCACAAAAGAGACTATCGAGAGAAAAGGCCATCTTTGGGAAAATATCTCCTCTATGGTGGCAATTGCAGTTGAGATTGCTGCCAAGAACCTGCGCGTGGCAAACAATGCTTTAAAGATAGCAAGTCAGATGTTGGCGGATATGCGTAAGGAAGATGCTTGCAAGAAAAAAGAAATCATTAATCTTATTTACGACAAACTAATCCGGATTCCAAACTCAGCATTTCTGCAAGTTTGGCTACAAAACATCACTCACACTACTGACGATTGGTCGGTATCCGAGGTGTATAATATGCCTCTTTGTAAAGTAGTCGCTAGTCAGCCGGTTACGCTATGGAACAATAGTTGGCTCTTGCCGGAAATAACAGAAAACTTTCCGCAAGATAGCATAGTTGACAGAGAACTCTTGGCAAAGACCGGACAAGTGATAACTTTTAGGGCAAAACGACAATATGATGAATTTGATTATTAGTGTTATGGAAGAGTTGTCTGTATGTTGTGGATTATGGTTTAAATAAGGCTAAAAACACAGCCTTGGTATAACACGCCAAAAAGACGCCAAATTTGGGAAAGAAAAATCGCTAAAGGGCTCGTTGTGAGTTCTTTAGCGATTTTTGTCGTGGTCCCACTTGGACTTTAAGTACCTCGGGTATTTTCATCCGCAGACATTGACATTAAAGTTGGCCATATATAAAAATATTGACATATTTGCAGACCGATGGAATTTAGTGAAACTGTGGATAGAATTTAATGAGCATGTAAACCAATTTATAGAATTAAATATCCCAGTATGCAACTGTACGTGTGACAACTAAATACAAAATGAGACGATGTTTACGATTTGATGCAATATCACTAAGAAGTACTCCGTTTCT
>ERZ779737.1255-NODE-1255-length-20467-cov-3.796933_pt1 | contig 20467 bp, 15 predicted proteins | sample MGYA00511889_ERZ779737 | MGnify/ENA primary metagenome ERZ779737 (study PRJEB29588, sample SAMEA2163575) | human gut metagenome | biome: human gut; feature: human-associated habitat; material: faeces | place: Denmark | collected 2008/2010 ...
GCGCTGAACGCCGGGCAGCAGCGCGGCGACTTCCTCCGCGAAAACGTCGTAGCAGCGCGGGCACCCGAGGCGGTGCGAGCGGGCGAAAGCCAGGTCGGTCATTCCGCAATCGGGGCAGACTTTTTCCGGCGCGCGCGCGAAGGCTTCGTCGGCGGCCTGTTCCCGCGCCGGTTTGTTCCCGCCGGAGGCGAGCGTTTCGGCGAGCATTTCCGTGAATTTCAGAATCGGGAGCTCGGCGATTTTTCCTTTCGCCGCGCACTTTTCGCACAAATGCACCTTGCGGATTTTCCCGTCCGCGATTTGCGTCAGGTGCACCGTCGCCGGCGCGCCGCAGACATCGCATTTATATTGTTCGCCCATGTGAAAATCTTCTTGCCGCAATAATGCAATCCTTTCCGCGCGCGATTTCAACGTTTAACTTGCCGGGAGTCGCGCTTTTTCGCGAAAAGAAAGGAACAACGCCGTTCCCGCGCGGGAACGGCGCGGGCGTCATTCCGGTTTTCCGGACGCGGGAGCGGCGGGAACGCCGTCGGGCCGAAGCGTCGGGAACAGAATCGTTTCGCGGATGTTGGCGCAGCCCGTAAGCAGCATGCAGAGGCGGTCGATGCCCACGCCCATGCCGCCGGCGGGCGGCATGCCGTGCTCCATCGCGACGAGGAAATCCTGGTCGATTTTCTGCACTTCCTCGCCCGCCTGAAGCTCGAACATTTTCCGCTGCGTGATCGGGTCGTTCTGCTCGGAATACGCGGGCGCGATTTCCTGCCCGTTGATGCAGAGCTCGAAAACGTCGATGACGCCCGGATCCTTTTCGTTGATTTTCGCGAGCGGGCAAAGTTCCTTGAGGATGTGCGTGACGAAGGTGGGCTGAATCAGATTCGGCTCGATGAGCTTGCCGTAGACCTCGTTCGTGACTTCGTAGTCTTCCCAGTCCTCGCGCGGATCGGGCACCATGAGATCGCGGTTTTTGAGTTCTTCGCCGCGTTCCCGCGCCTCGGCTTCCGCGCGGGAACGGATTTCCGCGGCCATGCGGCGACACTCGGCGATTTTCTCCGCCTTGGAAAGCTCGAACCAGTCGGCGCGCCCGGTGCGTTCCCGCACGAGGTCTTTGTAGTCGGCGACGCGCCATTCGCCGCCGAGCTCGATGACCTGACCGTCGTAGCGCGTGATCGAAGTCGTCCCGACGACGGTTCGGCACAGGTGCTGAATCAGCTCGCGAATGAGCGTCATCATGCCCTGATAATCCGAATACGCCTGGTAGATTTCCATCATCGTAAACTCCGGATTGTGGCGGCGGTCCATGCCTTCATTGCGGAAGACGCGCCCGATTTCGAAGACGCGCTCGATCCCGCCGACCAGACAGCGCTTCAGGTGCAGCTCAAGCGCGATGCGCAGATAAAATTCGCAGTCGAGCGCGTTGAAATGCGTGACGAACGGACGCGCCGCCGCGCCGCCTGCGATCGGGTGCAACGCCGGCGTTTCCACTTCGACGAAATCGCGTTCCCAAAGGAATTTGCGGATTTCGGCGATGATCTGCGAGCGCTGCAGCAGGCGTTTCCGCGACGCGGGATTGGCGATGAGGTCCAAATACCGCTGCCGCGAAACCTGCTCCTCGTCCGTGATGCCGTGCCATTTTTCAGGCAACGGGCGCAACGCCTTCGCGAGCAGCTCATAAGCGCGGGCGCGCACCGTGACTTCGCCGGTCTTCGTGACGAAAAGCTCGCCGCGCACGCCGACGAAATCGCCGATGTCCACCATTTTCTTGAAATGCCTGTTGTAGCGGTCTTCGCCGAGGATGTCGCGCGTCAGGTAAATTTGCTGCACGCCGTCGCGGTCGAGGATTTTCATGAAGCTCGCCTTGCCCATGACGCGCACGGCGACGACGCGACCGGCGACGGAGACTTCTTCCGCGCTCGAAGCCGCCTCATGCGCGTCTTTCCCTTCGGCGCGCGCCGCTTCGATCGCGGGGCGCATCAGCTCGGCGCAGTCCTTGGACGTGTGCGTCTGCCGCCAATTCGCGCGGAAAGGATCCTCGCCCGCCGCGCGAAGCTGGTTCAGCTTTTCCGAGCGCACGGCGAAAAGGTCGTGCGAAATGTCCGCGAGGGACGGCGCGCCGGATTTTTTCTGTTCTTCGCTCATAACGTTCTTCTGAAAAAAAAAAATGAAAGTGCAGACGATAGGCGTTCCCGCGCGGGAACGCGAAACAAAAAACTTTCCGCAATTCGGCGTTTGCCTTTCCGCGCGCGGAAGCGCACAATTCCGAAAAATTTCCGAGAAAACCCATGAGTTCCGGTCGCATCATCGCCGCGCTGCTGCTGCTGCTCGTCTGCGTTCTGCTGACGCCGCGCGCCGTCGAAGCGGGGCAAACGTTCCTCGAGGCGGCGCAGGAGTCTTTTTTTTCGGAAACGCTCGCCCTGCCCGTCTGGATGGACTACGCGGCGGTCTTCGTCTTCGGCATCAGCGGCGCGATGGTCGCGCGGCAAAAAGGCTACGACTACGTCGGCGCATTCGTGCTCGCGGGCATCACCGCGGTCGGCGGCGCGCTGATCCGCGACGGAATCTGCATCCAGGACGGGCTTTCGCCGGTTTTCGAAGACGGGAACTACATGGTCTCGCTGATCTGCGCGTGGCTCGTCGGGATTTTTCTCGGCGGCGCGCTGACGAAGTTCGACGGCATGGTGATGTTCTGCGACGCGCTCGGGCTGGGCATTTACGCGGTTTTCGGCACGAACAAGGCGCTCGTCTACGGGCTGAGCGTTCCCGTCGCGCTCGGCATCGGCTTCATCAACGCCGTCGGCGGCGGCCTGCTGCGCGACGTCATCGCGCGCGAAGAGCCGATGGTCTTCAAGCCGGGACAGTTTTACGGCGTCGTCGCCATCGTCGGAAGCGGGCTTTACGTTTTTCTGCATCAGCTGATTCCGCCGACGATCGCGGCGATTCTCGTCGCGCTCGTCACGCTCGTGCTGCGCTACGCCGCCGTCCGGCTCAATCTGCACAGTCGCCCCATCGCCGACACGCAGGACTGGCTGCGCGACGTCTTCCGTTCCCGCGAAAAGCCCGAGCCGCTCCCGCCGGAAATTTTCCGCGGGATCGACGACGTGGACAATTTCGAAAAGCTCGACGACGAGCAGCGGAAAAAGAACGCCGAGGAAAAGCACGGACGCCGTTCCCGCGACGGCCGCAACGAAACTGACGTTTCCGCCGGGAAAAGCGTTTGACGCCGCCGAAGAACTTTTGAAATACTATCCCTCATGATTGAAGGTCAAGAAACCGCATCCGCAGACAAAACGCCGAAGTACCGCCGCATCGTCCTTAAAATCAGCGGCGAAGCGCTGAAGAACCATCAGACCGGCGACCCGCTCGATCCCGCCGTGCTCAAAAATCTCGCCGAACAGATGAAGCTCCTGCACGGCTTGGGCGTCCAGGTCTGCCTCGTCTGCGGCGGCGGCAACATTTTCCGCGGGCTCGCGGGAGCGCGCAAAAACGGCACCGACCGCACGACCGGCGACAACATGGGCATGCTCGCGACGACGATCAACGCGCTCGCCATCATGGACTGCCTCGAGAAAAACGGACTCGAGGTGCGCGTGCAGTCCGCCATTTCCATGGACAAAATCGCCGAGCCGTTCATCCTCCGCCGCGCGCTGCGCCACCTCGAAAAAGGCCGCATCGTCATCTTCGCCGCGGGAACGGGAAATCCCTTCTGCACCACGGACTACGCCGCCGCGCTTCGCGCCAACGAGGTGCATGCCGACATCATTTTCAAGGCGACGAAAGTCGACGGCATTTATTCCGCCGACCCGATGAAAGACAAGACCGCCGTGCGCTACGACAAGATTTCTTACGACGAAGCGCTGATGAAGCGCCTCGGCGTCATGGACTCCACCGCCTTCGCGCTGTGCCAGGAAAACCGCATGCCGATTCTCGTCTTCTCCATGTCGGAAAAGGACGCCGTCCGCAAGGCGATCTGCGGAGAATCCATCGGCACGCTCGTTTCCTGACGTTCCCGCCGCCGCGGGAACGCCGACGCCTTTTTTTTCTTCAGAAAACAACACCCTCGAAAAACCGAAAAAAGCTTATGCTCAGCAAAATCAAACAAGACGCCGAAAGCGCGATGAAAAAAGCGCTCGAACACACCATCAAGGAATTTTCCACGATTCACACGGGAAAAGCCGCTCCGTCGATGGTCGAATCCATTCAAGTCGAAGCCTACGGCAGCATGATGCGGCTGAAAGACACGGCGTCGGTCTCCACGCCCGACGCGCGCACCATCGTCATCACGCCCTTCGACAAAAGCATCATCAAGGAAATCGAAAAGGCGATTCTCGGCGCGAACGTCGGCCTGACGCCCGCGAACATGGGCTCCTTCGTGCGCTGCAGCGTTCCCGAGCTTTCCGGCGAACGCCGCGCGGAACTCGTCAAAGTCGCGAACCGCTACGCTGAAGCCGGCCGCGTCGGCGTCCGCAACTGCCGCCGCGATGCGCTCGAACTCGTCAAGAAAGTGAACAAGGACAAAGCCGCTTCCGAAGACGACTGCAAACGCACGGAAAAAGACATTCAGACGCTCACCGACAAATACATCGCCGAAGTCGACAAGGCGCTGAAAGCCAAGGAAGCCGACCTGCAGAAAATCTGAGCGGGCGTGCACTCCCGCGTTCCCGTTTCCGCAAAAAAGGAAACGACAAAAAAAGCGTTCCCGCGCCGGCTTCCGCCGCTCCCGCGGGAACGCTTTTTCTTTGCCGCCTGCGAACGAGCCGCGGCGGACAATCGGCGACTATAACCGTTCGTCGCAATTTCCGCGCGGATACTCCGCATCGTTTTTTTCTCCGCGGACGCAGGGGAGTTTTTTTTCGCATACGGAAGCAGCTTCGGCGGCGCGGATTTCATCGCGCAGCCGCGCAGCGAGCACGTAATTTTCTTGCGAGACGGCGGTTTTCAGCCGTTCCCGCAACGCGGCGAGCGAAAGCTTTTCCGCGGAGGTTTTTTCCTTTTCACGGGAACGCGCGCCGGCGCCGCGTCGCCGCGATAACAATCGCCGCGCTGAATGCCGGGCAACAGCGCGGCGACTTCCTCCGCGAAAACATCGTAGCACCGCGAACACCCGAGGCGGTGCGAGTCGGCAAAAATTTGTTCGGACATCCCGCAGTCCGGACAAACTTTTTCCGAGGCACGCAAAAGAGCTTCGGCGGCGGTGACTTTTCCTGCGGCTTCGGCTTCTCCGGCGGTGTCGACGGTTTCAGCTTCTTCGGCGGCGGTTTCTCCGGTTGTTTTTCTTCCGGCGCACTTTTTGCGCACCCCTGGGAATCAGCCCATATGTAACAAGCTATACCGATGATATACAGCGCAATCAGTCCAATTAATACAATCATGCCGTCGGTCTTCGTTACGCGAACGGGTTAGCCTTCGAAAATTTTCGTGAACGCGCGGGAAAACGCCGTCAGTCGTCCAGCTCGTCGAGCCACATGGCGGCTTCGGCGTCGCTGGGCATCCGCCAATCTCCGCGCGGCGAAAGCCCGACGTCGAAGACCTTCGGTCCGTCCGGACACGCCGAACGCTTGAACTGCTGCGAGAAAAAGCGGCGCAGAAAAACTTTCAGCCACTTCCTTATCGTTTCCGCATCGTACGTTCCCGCGAAAGCGTTTTCCGCGAGGAAAAGGATTTTCCGCGGCGTGAACGCGTTCCCGCAGAAGTGGTAAAGGAAGAAGTCGTGCAGCTCGTAAGGGCCGACGATGTCCTCGGTTTTCTGCGCGATTTTTCCCTGCGCGTCGGGCGGCATCAGCTCGGGCGAAATCGGCGTGGCGGCGATGTCGGCGAGCGTGCGCGCGATTTCCTCGCCGCGGCGGTCTTCGGCGATGCGGGAAATGATGCGGCGAATCAGCGTCTTGGGAACGCCGACGTTCACGTGATACATCGACATTTGGTCGCCGTTGAACGTGCACCAGCCGAGCGCCGCTTCGGACAAATCGCCCGTGCCGACGACGAAGCCGCCGCAGCCGTTCGCCAAATCCATCAGAATCTGCGTGCGTTCCCGCGCCTGCGCGTTCTCGTAAGCCGCGTCGAAAACGTCCTTCGGGTGCCCGATGTCGGCGAGGTGCTGCTCCACCGCGGGAACGACGGAAATTTCCTCCGCGGAAATGCCGAGCCGCTCCATCAGATCGAGCGCGTTCCGGCGCGTGCGCGCCGACGTCCCCGGCCCGGGAAGCGAGTATCCGCGAATGCCCGCGGGATCGAGCCCGAGCCGCGCGAACGCCTCTTTCGCGACGAGAATCGCGAGCGTCGAATCCAAACCGCCGGAAACGCCGAGCACGACGTTTTTCGCCTTTGTGTGCTCCAGCCGGCGCATCAGCCCCGCGACCTGGATTTCGAAAGCTTCGCGGCAGCATTCGCGCTCGAGCTCCGGCTCGGCGGGAACGAACGGAGTGCGAGAAATTTTCCCGGAAATCTCCGCGTCGAATTCCGTGTGCGACGAAGGCAGCGGGAAATGAACGCGCCGAAACGCCGACGCCTCTCCGCGCGTTCCCGAGGCGAGAAACTCCGCGTTCGTCCGCCGCCGGTGCGCGAGCAGGCCAATGTCCGCCTGCGCGAAAATCAGCGCGCCTTCGCGCGAAAACTTTTCCGACGCGGCGAGCATTTCCCCGTTCTGCGCGATGAAGCACTCGCCCGCGTAAACGACGTCCGTCGAAGACTCGCCCGCTCCCGCGCCCGCGTAGACGTAGGCGGCGATGCAGCGCGCCGACTGCGTTTCGACGAGCGCGCGGCGGAAACGCGTTTTCCCGACGACTTCGCTGCTGGCGGAAAGGTTGAAAATCAGCGACGCTCCCGCGGGCGCGAGCTTTCCGCTCGGCGGCTCCGCGACCCAAAGATCCTCGCAGATTTCCGCGCCGAACGCGCATTCCCTGAAGTATTTGTTCTCGAAAATCAAATCCGTCCCGACGGGAACGGCGTAGCCGCAGTCCGCGATTTCGATTTCGGAAACGGGCAGCTCGCCTGCCGGCGCGAACCAGCGCCGCTCGTAAAATTCGCGCGTGTTCGGGAGATGCGATTTCGGGACGACGCCGAGAATCATTCCGCCGCCGAGCACGACGGCGCAGTTGTAGACGCGCTGGCGAATCAGCAGCGGCGCGCCGACGATCGCCGTGATGTCCGCTGCGGCGGTGATTTTCGCGAGTGCGCGCAAGCCTTGTTCCGACTCGCGCAGCAGCTCCGCCTGAAAAAACAGATCGCCGCAGGAATAGCCCGTCAGCGACAGCTCCGGAAACGCGACGATCGCCGCGTGCTGCGCCGCGGCGCGGTTCACCATTGCGCCGATTTCGCACACGTTCGCGGGAACGTTCGCCAAACGCAGCGCGGGCGAAGCCGCCGCGATTTTCACCAGACCGAAATCAATGCAGGATTCTTTGCTCACGCCGCCAATGAAAACGCGTTCCCGCGGCGGACGCGAACGCATTTTTTTCCTTTCGCGGAAAAAGCGGCGCGGACGGGAACGGCGCGCGGCGGCGGGAACGTCAAATCCGTTCCGCTGCGATGCGGCGCGCCTCCGCGTCGGCGGCGAGCACGTCTTCGAGCGTTTCCGGCTCGCGCGGCGGGAACGCCTCGAGCGTGCGCTCGACGATTTCCGGAATTTCCAAAAACGGGATGCGTTCCCGCAGAAAGGCGTCGACGGCGATTTCGTTCGCCGCATTGAACACGGCGGGAAGAATTCCGCCGCGGCGGGAACACGCGCGGGCGAGGCGCAGACACTTGTATTTCCCGTAATCGGGCGCGCGGAAATCCAGCCGCAGCGCCTGCGAAAAATCCAGCGACGGCACGACGCCGCCGAAGCGCCGCGGGTAAAAAAGGCAGTTCTGAATCGGGAACGTCATCGACGGCGGCGCGAGCTGCGCGAGCACGGACCCGTCCGCGAATTTCACCATCGAATGCACGATGCTCTGCGGGTGAACGACGATGTCGATTTTTTCCTCCGGGAGCCCGAAAAGCTGCGTCGCCTCGATCAGCTCCAGCCCTTTGTTCGCCATCGTCGCGGAATCGACGGTGACTTTCGGCCCCATCGCCCAGTTCGGATTTTTCAGCGCGTCGCACGGTCGGGCGCGCGCCATCTCCTCCAAGGTCGCGTCGCGGAAAACGCCGCCGGAAGCCGTGAGGATGATGCGGTCGACGTGCCGCCGCGGCTCCGCGCCGATGCACTGGAAAACCGCGTTGTGCTCGCTGTCCACGGGAAGAATTTCCACGCCGCGTTCCCGCGCCACCGCCATGACGAATTTGCCGGCGAGCACGAGAATTTCCTTGCTCGCCACGGCGACGTCCTTGCGGGAGCGAATCGCCGCCAGCGTCGGGCGCGGCCCGCGCGTGCCCACGACCGCGGAAACGACGAGATTCGCCTCCGGCGTTTCGGCGACTTCGCAGAGCCCGTCTTCGCCGGAAAAAATGCGCGTTCCCGCGGGAAAGGCGCCGGAGCGCTCCGCTTCGCGCGCCGCCGCCTCGTCGAAAATCGCGACGCGCCGCACGCCGTATTTTTCCGCGATGACGGCGAGTTTGCGCCAGCGGGAACGCGCGGCGACGCCGACGAGGCGCGCCTTGTCGCGATGCCCGTCGAGCACTTTCAGCGTGTTTTCGCCGATCGATCCCGTCGCGCCGAGCAAAACTATATTCCGCATCGTCATCGTGTAAGAAAAACCGTTTCTCTTTTTATCACGTTCCCGCCGGGAAGTCTCGCCAGAAAAAAGCCGCGAGGGAACGGCGCCGCGCTTCGCCGCTTGACCGGCGGCGGAAATCCGCCATGATTGGCGTTTTCGATTTCCAACGACATGAAAAAATCCGAAATCATCCTCTTCGTTCTCGCCGCGATTTTCGCCGGCGCTTCCGTTTTCCTTTTCCTCGAAAACCGGGATTTGGCGGCGGAAAAGCCCACGGACTCGCAACTTGCGCAGGAACTGGAATCCGTCCGGCAGGCGAACCGCGACCTGCGCGCGGACGCGGACACTGCCGCGCTTGAGCTTTCGCGCTCGCGGGAACAGCGCCGCCGCCTCGAAAAGGAATGCGCCGACGTCGGCGCCCTCGCCTCGGACCAGCAGGAAATCATCCGCAATGCGGAAAAGCAGATTTCCGAGCTGGAGAAGGCGATGAAGGAAAAAGACGCCCGCATAGGCAAAGACAAGGAAGCGGCGCTTCGGGACGAGGCGCTCATCGCGGAGCTTCAGAAAAAGCTCGCGGAAGAAAACCGCCGCGCCGAAGAGCTCAGCGGAGAAATCGTGCGTCTGCGCAGCACGCAGAGCCGCACGGAATTCGAAACGGCGATCGCCGATATGGAGCGGAAGCTCGCGGAGACGTCGCGGGAACGCGACGCGCTGGACAAAGAGCTCGCCCGAAAAAAAGCGGAAGCCGAGACGCTGCGGGAACGCCTTCAGGACGCCGCCGCGAAAGAACAAGAGCAGACGAAAAAAATCCGCGACCTCGAAAACGTCATCATCCTGCTGCGCCGAAAAGCCGCCAATTACTGACGCGGCGTTCCCGCGCGCGCGTTTCGCCGAAAAGCGGCGAAAGCGGCCGATGCGGAAAACAGCGGCGAAAAAAAAAGCGCTCCCGCGATGGGAACGCTTTTTTTGCTGTTTGCGCGAAGCCGCGATGCGGCGCGGGAACGGAAACGCCATCCGCGCCGCGTGCGGTTTTCTCACTTCGCCCAAAGATTGGAGGGATATTCGCCGGCTTCGATCAGCTTGCCGATATTCGCCTGAACGACGGGCTTGTCTTCCTTGTAAGTGACGCCGAACCACGCGCTGTCCGTGCGGAGCACTTTCGCGGTCGCATTGCCTTCCTTGATGAGCTGGCCGATCGTCATCGGGATGAAGCACTCGCTTTTGAGCTCCGTGCCTTTGGTCTTCATGAATTCGAGGAAAATGCGGTCGAGATGGTCGAACAGCTTCGGCGTGCATCCCCACATGTTCATCGAGACCGGCGTATCGCCCGGAATGTCCTTCGTCGTGCCGTCTTCGTAGGTGTTGCGTCCGTTTTCGCCGACTTTGGCGATTTTCGTCATTTCCTCGATGTCGGTGAGATAGCCTTCCGCGTTGGTGTTGCAGACGCCGCGCGCGACGGTGCCGTGCTCGGAAAGCGTGTTCTTCATGAGAAAGCCGACCATCGCGAACGCGCTCGAATTCGGGTCGAGGTCCTTCAGGTAATTCGCGAGCACTTCATAGGAATTGCGGCCGTAGAAATCGTCCGCGTTGATGATGGCGAAGTTCTCCTTGACGACGCCTTTGGCGCAGAGGATCGCGTGCGTCGTGCCCCAGGGCTTTTCGCGGCCCGCGGGAACGGTGAAGCCGGCGGGAAGCTTGTCGAGCGTCTGGAACGCGTAGTCGACGGGAACGGGAAGATTCTTCTTCGCGATCATTTCCTTGAAGGCTTCTTCAAAATCCGGGCGGATGATGAAGACGACCTTGCCGAATCCCGCGCGAATCGCGTCGAAAACGGAATAGTCGAGAATCGTTTCGCCGGAAGGCCCCATCGGGTCCATTTGCTTGAGTCCGCCGTAGCGGCTGCCCATGCCTGCTGCAAGAACGAGGAGTGTAGGTTTCATTTCGATATCGCTTTGTGTTGGTGGGTTAACGAATACTGTGCGCAGATGATACCGCCGTTCCCGCGCGAGCGTCAACCGCGTTTGCGGGGAATCCGGCGTGCGCACGCACTTTTTCCGCCCGACGGCTCTTCGCTCGGAAAAGAAAAAAGGCGTTCCCGCGCGGGAACGCCCTTCTCTTTTCGCCGCGCGCGGCGGCTTCTCACTGCTCCGCGGAAGCGGCGGGAACGAATTCGACGCTCGTGATTTCGATGCGCTTGACCGGCTTGCTGTTTTCGCGTCCGGAGGAAACGCAGGGCGTCGTCGCGATTTTTTCGAGCACGTCGTCGCCGTCGACGATTTTCCCGAACGCGGTGTATTGCCCGTCGAGAAAGCGAGCGTCGCCGTGGCAGATGAAGAACTGGCTTCCCGCGCTGTCCGGGTGCATCGCGCGCGCCATGGAGAGCACGCCGCGCACGTGCGGCTTCTTGTTGAATTCCGCCTTGACGGTGTAGCCGGGACCGCCGGTGCCCCATTCGGCCTCGAGCGCGGGATCCTTGGTTTTCGGATCTCCGCCCTGAATCATGAAGCCGCGGATGATGCGGTGAAAGCAGGTGCCGTCGTAAAAACCGCTTTTGGCGAGCTTCTTGAAGTTTTCGACGGTTTTCGGAGCGACGTCCGGCCAAAATTCGACCGTCATCGCGCCTTCCGTCGTGTGGATGACTGCGAGTTCTTTTTTGTCTTTGTTCATGGGAATCTGCGTTTTCTGCGCCGAAGGCCTTCCTTCATCCTGGAAAAACCGGCACGCGGGAACGAGGCAAAGCGCCGCGACCGCGAACGCCGCGAAAAGCAATCCGGAAAGCTTCTGAAACATGGGCGGGAACGTTAGCAGGAAGAAGCGCGCTTTGAAAGCGAAGAATTTTTCCCGCGCGCGGCTTTCGCCCTCGACGTTCCCGCGGGAACGCGCGCGTTCATTCGTCGAGGTATTCTTTCGGCATGTCCGTGTCCTTGAGCCGCACGACGTCCGCGCCGAGCTTCGAAAGCGACGCCTCGAACTTTTCATAGCCGCGGTCGAGATGATAAATGCGCTGCACCCACGTTTCGCCTTCGGCGGCGAGCCCGGCGAGGACGAGCGCCGCCGACGCGCGCAGGTCTGACGCCATCACGGGAGCGCCGGAAAGCGCGGGAACGCCCTTGATGATGGCGCTCGGCCCTTCGATGGCGATGTCCGCGCCCATGCGCAGCAGCTCCGGCACGTGCATGTAGCGGTTCGGGTAAATCCGCTCGGTGATGATGCTGATGCCGGGAACGAGCGAAAGCAACGCCGTGAACTGCGCCTGCAGATCCGTCGGGAAACCCGGATGCGGCAGCGTGACGATGTCGATCGGGCGAAAATCTCCTGCCGCGTCCCCGCGCACGCGTATCGCGTCCGGCGCCGGCGTTTCGAACGGTATTCCCGCCTCGTCCATTTTGTCGAGAAAAGCGCCGAGATGCCCGGCGATCGCGCCGCGCACCGTGACGTCGCCGCGCGTGATCGCTCCGCACAGCAGCAGCGTTCCCGCCTCGATTCTGTCGGGAATGACGGAATGCTCGCAGCCGCGGAGCTTTTCCGCGCCCTCGATTTCAAGCGTCGGAGAACCGATGCCCGAAATCTTCGCGCCCATTTTCACGAGCATGCGGCAAAGATCCTGCACCTCGGGCTCGCAGGCCGCGCTGTCGATGCGCGTCAGCCCCGGCGTGAGCGCCGCCGCCATGAGAATGTTCGCCGTTCCCGTGACGGTGCTCCCGTAGCGTCCTCCGAGAAAGATGTAGTTCCCGCGGGAACGCGACGCGTCAATGCGCATGACGCCGCCGCGGTTTTCGATTGAGCAGCCGAGCTTTTTCAGACCTTTGACGTGAAGATCGATCGGACGCTGCCCGATGACGCAGCCGCCCGGCAACGGAATTTCCGCGCGCTTGAGCCGGCCGACGAGCGCGCCCATCACGCAGACCGACGCGCGCATTTTGCGCACCAGCTCGTAAGGCGTTTTCGGCTGAATGTTCCGCGCGGCGACGCGCCACGCGTTCGGCCCGGCGGACTCGATTTCCGCTCCCTGCCGCCGCAGAATTTCCAGCATGAAGCGGGAATCGCTCAGGTCGGGAACGTTGCGCAGCACGCAGGGCTCGTCCGTCAGCAGCGTCGCCGCCAAAAGCGGCAGACACGCGTTTTTCGCGCCGCCGACCGAAATCTCCCCGCGCAGCGCGCGGCCGCCTCTGATTCGTAAAACGTCCATCGCCCGCAAATATTGAAACGGGAACGCCGTTCCCGCGATGCAAAAAAAGCGGACGCCGGGAACGCGTCCGCGCGGGAACGCCGCATTTGCGCTTGTCTTCGCGCGCGGCGGAAATTATTTTTTTCTTTCACATTTCATTTCCCGAATCATCCATGACGAACAAAAAATTGATTTCAGCGCTCGCCGCCGCGTCTCTTTTCGCCGTTTCCGCCTGCGCGGAAGAAGGCGAAGCCGCCCCGGAAACGTCGACCCCTCTTTCCCAAAACGAAAACAACACCATGACAAACGCCACTTCATCCAAGCTCGACTACATCGAGCAGAACGGACAGAAATTCATTCACGTTTCGACCATCGGCACGGTCGAAGCCAACCGCCAGTTCATGCGGAACGTGAATCTCGTCAACCAGCAGCGCCGCCAGATCGAGCTCCTTGAAGAAGCGCGCAAAATCGTTTCCTCGGAAGACGCGCGCTCGGCGCTCGCGAAGGAAATCGACGCCGCCGCCAAGAAGCTCGAAGAAAACAACGCGACGATGGCGAAAAGCTACGGCTATTCCCTCGCCCGCAAATACATCCACGCCGTCGTCAAAACGCGCATCTTCATCAAGCTCACCGACGATGAATACAAGAAGGCGAAAGACGATCCCGCGACGAAGCCCGAGGATCTCCTCGTCCGCGGCGACGACAAATTCCGCCTCATCGCCGTCATTCCCGGCGTCGAAGAAAACAACCTTTTCCGCCGCAACGTCCAGCTCGTGCAGGCGCAGCGATCCCGCATCGTCCAGATGAGGCAGGCCGCCGAAAACGCTTCCGGCGAAGAAAAGGCCAAGCTCGAAGAAGAAATCAAGAAGGCGGAGGAAGTTCTCGTCAAAAACAACGAGGAAATGACCAAGCGCTACGGTTTCTCCCTCGCCCGCGATTATCTGATGGAAATCGAGGAATCCAAGCTCTACACGCTCGTCAACGAAGAGGAATTCCTCAAGGCGGAAAAAGCCGCCGCCGACGCCGAGCTCGCCGCCGGCGCGAAGAAAATCGTCGAAGAAGCGAAAAACTGAGGCGCTGCCTTCTGCGGAAAAACAATGCGTTCCCGCGGGATTCGTCCGCGGGAACGCGTTTCTTTTTCGCGGCCGAAGAACCTCCGTTTCCGCCGCCCGAAGCCAGATGAAGAACGAAAAAAAAACCGCCGCCCCGCGCGCTTTCAACGTGATGGCGAAGCCCATCGGCGCGCTGTGCAATCTCAATTGCACCTACTGCTATTACCTTGAAAAGCAAGGACTTTACGCCGACGAAAAGATGCCGCGCATGAGCGACGAGGTGCTCGAACGCTTCATCCGCGACTACATCGCCGCGCAGGAAGTTCCCCAGGTCCAGTTCGTCTGGCAAGGCGGCGAACCTTCGCTGCTCGGCATCGACTTCTTCAGAAAAGTTCTCGAATTCGAAAAAAAATACGCCGACGGCAAGGAAATCGAAAACGCCTTCCAGACGAACGGAACACTCCTCACCGACGAGTGGGCGGCCTTCCTCGCCGACAACCGTTTCCTCGTCGGCGTGAGCATCGACGGCCCGCGGGAACTCCACGACGCGCGGCGGCGCACCCGCGCGGGAACGCCCTCGTTCGACCTCGTCGAAGCGGGCATCCGCCGCCTGAAGCGTTTCGGCGCGGAGTTCAACACGCTGACCGTCGTCGGCGAGCACAACGTCCGCCACGCGCTTGAAGTCTACGAGTTCCTGCGGGAATGCGGCTCCGGATTCATCCAGTTCATCCCGCTCGTGGAACGCCCGGCGCCGCCGGAAGACGCGCCGATGCGCTTCGCCGCGCCGCCCGACCTCGCGGCGGGAAAGCTCGGCGATCCGCTCGTCACGCCCTGGTCCGTCCGCCCGAACGATTACGGCGACTTCCTCTGCGCGATTTACGACGTATGGGTGCGCCGCGACGTCGGAAAAACCTTCGTGCAGCTTTTCGACGTCGCCTTGTGCGCCTGGGCAGGCGTTCCCGCTCCGTTGTGCTTCTTCAGCGAAAAATGCGGAGGCGCGCTCGCAATCGAGCACAACGGCGACATTTACTCCTGCGACCATTTCGTCTACCCGAAATTCCGCCTCGGCAGCATCCTGAAAGATTCGCTCGCGGAGCTCGCCTCTTCGCCGCGCCAGAAAAAATTCGGCGAACTGAAATTTTCATCGCTCCCGCGCGTCTGCCGCAAATGCGGCGTGCGCTTCGTCTGCAACGGCGAGTGCCCGAAGCACCGCTTCCTGCACACGCCCGAGGGCGAACCCGGGCTCAACTACTTCTGCGCCGCCTACAAAAAATTCTTCACGCACGCCGCGCCGACGATGAGCCGCATGAAGGCGCTGCTCGAAGAAAACCGCGCTCCCGCGGAAATCATGGCTGAACTTTCTTAGAAAAGATTTCCGCCCTCGCTCACGCGCCGCGAATGCTTTCGAGCACGCGGAAAAAATCCGGGAACGTCTTCGCGCAGCACGCGGGATCTTCGAGTTCGATCCAAGGCGAACCGTCGCCGCGCAAGTCGAAGGTGCCGAGCACGCCGAAACTCATCGCGATGCGGTGATCGCGGTAAGTCGCGACGCGGAATTTTCCGCCGGGCGCCGCGTCCGCTCGGGAACGCAGCGACGCGCGAGCGACCGGAACGACGCGCAGCGAATCCTCCGTCTGCGAAACGTTTTCCGCGCCGAGGATTTTCGAAAGCTCCGCGGCGGCGGCGGCGACGCGGTCGGTTTCCTGCCGCCGCGTGTGCGCGACGCCGCGAATCGTCAGCGGCGTTCCCGCGTCGAGCAGAGGAGAAACGGCGGCGAGCGTGAGAAAGGTGTCGGAAATCGCGTTGAAGTCCGCGTCGAAGCCGCACGTCGACGTTCCCGCGCGGGCGCGGCACAGCGGCGTTCCCGCGGCATCCGCGGAAAGCGAACAGGAAATCAGGTCGTGCGGCGGCGCGGAAAGCTCCGCGGCGAACGCGGCGTCCCCCTGAAGCCCTTCCGTATCGAAATTTCGGATGCAGACCTCGCTGCCGCGGTGAACGAAAGGCAGCACCAGAAAATACGACGCGGCGGTGGCGTCGGGCTCGACCGCGTAATCGAGCGCCCCCGCGCCGTAGCCTCCGCCGCAGACAAAGGCGTTCCCGCGAGCTTCGAGAGCACCGCCGAACTGCGCGATCATTTTCGCCGTCATGTCGACGAACGGCCGCGAAACCGTTTCGCCTTTCAGAAAAACTTCGAACGTTCCCGCGCCGTTCTTCGCTCCGGCGACGGGCGCGATCAGCATCAGCGCGGAAAGGATCTGACTCGACGCGCGCGCGTCGACGGCGACGTCCCTCGCGGAAACGCCGCGCGTGCGCATCGTGAAGGGGAAAAAGCCGCGCTCGCCGTGGAATTCGAAGTCGCAGCCGATTTTCTCAAGCGCCTCGAGCAGACCGGACATCGGGCGCTTGCGCATCGCATCGACGCCGTCGAGCCTGTATTCGCCGCCCTCGCGCAACGCGAGCATCGCCGTCAGAAAGCGCGCCGCCGTTCCCGCGTTCGCCACGAAAAGTTCGGCGCGCGCGGCGGGAATCGCTCCGCCGCACCCGCGGACTTCGACCGTTCCCGCCGCCTCGTCCGCCGCGACGCTGAAGCCGAGCCGCCGCAGGCACTCGAGCATCGTGCGCGTGTCTTCGGAGAAAAGCGCGCCGGAAAGCCGTGTCGTTCCCGTGCGCAAGGCGGCGAGCGCGAGCGCGCGGTTCGTGATGCTCTTCGACCCGGGCGGCGTCACGAACGCGCTTCGGAAATTTCGAAAAGGTCTGACGGCAAGCGTTTCCATTTTTTGTCCTTCGGCTGAAGCGGACGCGGGATTTTCACGCGGGAACGCGCGCGTCCTTGTATTTGTAGAAAACCGCGAACACGCCGAAAACGGCGGCGACGGCGAACATCATCGCGGCGAAAAGATAGAAGCGGTCCGCGGCGGAATAATGCGCCGTGAGCGCGACGACGAGCACGACGAGAAAGTTCCCGACCGTCGTCGTCAGATTCCACAGACTCGTGATCGTGCTGCGCATCGTCGCCGGCGCCTGCGAAAACGCGAACTCCAGTCCCGTCGCCGAGAAAAGCACCTCGCCCGCCGTCAGCACGAAATACGGCAACGCCATCCACCAGACGGAGATCGCGGGCGTTCCCGCGGCATGCGCCGCGTCGACGGCGTTCTGCAGGACGCCGCAGATCACGAACGAAAGCGCGGTGAGCGCCATGCCGACGGTCATGCGGCGCAGCGGCGTCGTCCTGAACAGTCTCGTGCGGTTCAGCGCGGGATAAACGAAAATCGACAGCACGGGAATGAGCGACATCACGAAAATCGGGTTGATGTTCTGCATCGTTTCCGTGTTCACGGGATAGCCGAAAAGGCTCGTCGGCGCCATCTGCCCGCCGAGAATCACCCACGTCGTCGCCATCTGGTCGAAAAGAGCCCAGAAGACGGGAATGACGGCGAAAAGCAGCAGAATGCCGCGAATCGCGCGAAAGCGCTCTCCCAGCGTCATCGTCGGCGCGGAGGAGAAGGCGGGAACGCGCGCCGCCGGATCGGGGGCGGGAACGGCCGCTCCGGGATGCGCCGCCTTCGCGAGCCGCATCAGAATTCTCGGCAGAAAAGCCGCCAGCGCGAACAGCGCGGCGACGGCGACGAAAGCCGCGACGCCGATCGTCGCGACGAAAGCGATTTTCCCGCCGAGCGCGGCGCCCCCGTGAAACACAGCAAGCATTTCCGGATCCGCCAGCATGATCAGCGAACAGAAAAACCACGCGGGAACGGCGCCGTAAAGAACGGCGGAAGAAAGAATGCGCTTCGCCACCGTTCCCGCGGGCTCCGCGGCCCACTCGCCCAAGCTGCGCCGGTAGCTGCGCGTTCCCGCGACGAAGACGAGCGTCGCCAGTCCCATCGTCATGCCCGGAATCCCGAACGCCCACGCGTAGCCGGCGGAATTTTTGATGACGGGAATCAGCAAGAACGCGAAGAACGATCCGAAATTTATCGCCCAGTAGAACATGCCGAACGCGCGCGCGATGAAATCGCGCTGCTCCGGCGAAAACTGCTCGCCCATGAACGACGAGACGCACGGCTTGATGCCGCCCGAACCGAACGCGATCAGCGCGAGCCCGAGCGCCAAGCCGCCGTCTGAACCGACCGTCAGCGCGAGCGTCGCGTTCCCCGCCGCGTAAAACAGCGACATCACGACGATCGTCCAGTAGCGCCCCCAGAATTTGTCCGCGATCCACGCCACGAGCAGCGGCATGAAATACACGCCCATCGTGAACAGGTGTCCGACCGTCGTCGCGTAGTCGTTCGCCGCCCGCAGCCCTTCCAGGCCGCTCGCCGAAAGATCCTTCATCAGCTCGTTCACGATGTAGAGCGTGAGGATGCCGCGCATGCCGTAAAAGCTGAAGCGCTCGCAGGCCTCCGTCCCGACGATGTAGAACACGGAACGCGGGAAGGCTGATTTTTTCGCGGGAACGGCGCCGGAGTCGGCGGGGAAAGTCGGATTTTCGCTGGCGGACATGAAAAATAAAGGAAAAGTTTATTAGAAAATTTTCGCCGCGGCGCGGCAAAGCTTTTTTGCGCGGGAGCGCGTCCCGGAAAAAAAACACGCCGCTCCGCGCGGAGCTTCGCGGGAACGGCGCATTCCCGGCGGCGGAACGCCGGTCTTTTTCCTTCGGAAACTTACGCCTTCGCGCCGCGGCGGGAACGCACCGCGCGCGAGAGAACTTCGAGCACGTCCTTCGTCTGCTCCAGCGAAATGCACGCGTCCGTGATGCTTTGTCCGTAAACGCAGCTGCCTTTCTCTTCGCAGCGGTAATCCTGCCGCCCTTCGACGAGATTGCTCTCGAGCATCACGCCCGTGATGACGCCCTGCCCGGCGGAAATCTGCGCCGCGATTTCGGCGGCGACGGCCGGCTGACGCGAATAGTCCTTGCGGCTGTTCCCGTGCGAGCAGTCGATGACGACCGATGCGGGAAGTTTCGCCGCCGTCAGTTTTTCTTCGCATTCGCGGATGTATTCTTCGCCGTAGTTCGGTCCCGTGCGGGAGCCGCCGCGCAAAATGATGTGCGAATCGCGGTTGCCTTCTGTTTCGAAAATGGCGACGACGCCGTCTTTCGTCACCGACGGGAACCAGTGCGAGTGATGCGCCGAGCGCACGGCGTCGATCGCGACCTGAATCGTGCCGTCCGTGCCGTTTTTGAAGCCGATCGGCATCGAAAGCCCCGATGCGAGCTCGCGGTGAATCTGCGATTCCGTCGTGCGCGCGCCGATCGCGCCGTAAGAAACGAGGTCGGCGAGAAACTGCGGCGTGACCGGGTCGAGAAATTCCGTCGCCGCGGGAACGCCCGCGTCGGAGATGTCGCAGAGCAGCTTGCGCGCGATGCGCAACCCGTCGTTGATGCGGAACGTGCCGTCGATGTACGGGTCGTTGATCAGCCCTTTCCATCCGACGACCGTGCGCGGCTTCTCGAAATAAGTCCGCATCACGAGCAGCAAGTCCTCCGCGTATTTTTCGGCGTATTCCGCGATGAACGCCGCGTATTCCGTCGCCGCGGCGATGTCGTGAATCGAACACGGCCCGGCGACGACCAGAAGGCGGTCGTCCTGCCTGTTCAGAATTTTGCTGATTTCCGCGCGCGCGCGCTCGACCGTGTGAAGCGCTTTTTCCGACGGAGAAATTTCATCCATCAGAAGCGCCGGCGTCACGAGCGGCTTGCGTCGCAGAATGCGCGTGTCGTCTGTCTTGCTTGTCGTCATGAATAAAAAAATTCGCTGTTTCGAAAGTTTCTCTTTTCTGGCGCCCCGACCGTGAATCGAACACGGATTAACGGTTTAGGAAACCGCGGTTCTGTCCATTGAACTACCGGGGCGGCAAAATAAAAAAACTTGTTTTTCAAGTTTATATTTTCTCCGCGTCGACGGGAAGCCTTAAATCCGGCGCGTTCCCGCGGAAGCGCATTTTTCCTTTTTTCTACGTTGCCGCGGGAACGCGATTAAGATTTTATGGGCGGAAAGTTTATGGGCAGCATTTTCGGCAAATTGTTTCAGGTTTCGACGTTCGGCGAAAGCCACGGCGCGGGAATCGGCGTCGTCATCGACGGATGCCCGCCGCAGCTTCCGCTGACGGAAGACGACGTTCAGCGGGAACTCGACCGCCGCCGCCCGGGACAAAGCGACCTTTCCACGCCGCGCAACGAAGGCGACCGCGTCGAAATTCTCTCCGGCGTCTATCAGGGGAAAACCACGGGAACGCCGATCGCGATGCTCGTGCGCAATACCGACCAGCGCCCGCGCGCCTACGACAAGCTGCGCGAAGTTTTCCGCCCGTCGCACGCCGATTTTTCCTACATCGCGAAATACGGCTTCCGCAATCCCGAAGGCGGCGGCCGCGCTTCCGCGCGCGAGACCGTCGGACGCGTCGCCGCCGGCGCCGTCGCGAAAAAGACGCTCGCGGCGCTCTGCCCGGAAATCGCTTTTTCCTGCTTCGTCGAAAGCGTCGCGGAAATCGCGATGCCGCCGAGCGAAACGTTCTTCCCGCAGGAAGAAATCGAGGTCGTTCCCGTGCGGTGCCCCGACGCGGAGACGGCGGAAAAAATGGCGGAGCGCATCCGCGCCGCGCGCGCCGACGGCGATTCC
>ERZ779737.1257-NODE-1257-length-20396-cov-2.736444_pt1 | contig 20396 bp, 19 predicted proteins | sample MGYA00511889_ERZ779737 | MGnify/ENA primary metagenome ERZ779737 (study PRJEB29588, sample SAMEA2163575) | human gut metagenome | biome: human gut; feature: human-associated habitat; material: faeces | place: Denmark | collected 2008/2010 ...
AGTCAACTTCCTTATTAAAATTATTACTATATTTATTAAAAACATCTTTTCTAACAGAATCTTCACCAAATATAGTCATTGTATAACTATTAAATAATATTGGTTTAACTTCTTTTTTACCTATCTTATTTAAAATCTTATTGTAATTATCCTTGTCGAATTCATAAATTGCAACTTGTATTCCATCACCATAAGCCTCTATATAATCCTTAATTATGTTATAAAACTCTGGAGTATATATACTTTTATCTTTGATATCTAAACTAGTGTCTAAAGAATATGTGTGTATGGACATATAATTAGAAACATTTTTATCTTTAACTATATCTTCCATAAATTTTTGAACCTTATTACCAGAATAACGATCAAGGTTAATTATTGCATCGCTATCAATATAATCCATATAAGTATCAGCACTCTTTGTCATATAAGTCATATACGATGAAAAAGTAATAAACAACACGATACTAACAAAAAGCGATAAAACTGTTATTCTATATTTCTTTTTGTTTCTTTTTATATTCTTTAGTGCTATCTCGCCCTCTATACCAAATATTTTTCTAATAAATTTTGGTGTCTTAAGCTTCTTTGCCTTTATTTTTATATCATCACTTTGTCTAAGTAGTTCAACTGGGCTAAATTTACTAGCACGGTGTGCTGGAATAAATACTGATATAAATATTGTAATAACCATAAAAATTAAAGGTATTATTACAAATAATGGATATGCTGCTAGTTTAAGCGTTGTACCAAGCATATCGGAAATTAAATTGTTTATTATAAGAATTACTAAGCCTATTCCAAGGAAAGATGCTACAATACCAAGTAACATTCCTATAATACCAACTACTAGCGCCTCAAAGAAAACTGTTTTTCTTATCTGCCTTTTAGTAGCACCAACACTTGATAAAAGTCCAAATTGTCTTTTTCTTTCCATTACACTTATAGCAAAAGAGTTATAAATCACGATTGCGCATCCTATTGATAAAATTGTTAGTACAAATACTAAAAGTGTTACCATAGTAGAAGTTAAATTTGAAAACTTGCTTGCACCATAAAGTTCGAGTAAAGCCACATTTGTTGATGTTGCATTTGGAGAAAGATTAAATTGTTTTGTAATATTTTCTACAACATCATAAGTATCTTTCATCTTTTTCATGTATAAGAAACAGTTCATATGATCTTTATAGTTATTCTTGTTTAAAGTAATTACATTAAACATATTATAGTAGCTATAAATATCATTTTCAATAATTCCTACAACTTTAAAACTCTTGCTACCAGCTACTTTTTTTTCTAGATCATTATACATTGAAATATTATATACCGGAATATAAGAATCACCATCATAGTAATAATATAATTCTATATTCATGTTTGATCCAAGCTTATATTTTTCATTAAGTGCTTTTGGAATTAGTATTTCATTTTCATTCTTTGGCATTCTTCCTTCAAGCAAAGTTAAATGTTTAAAATAGCCTTCATTTGCTGCCACAAAAGCTAAAGTATATTCACTATCTCTATACTCATATTCGGAAAAGCCAAGATAACTACTATATTCTATCCTATCTATTTTGTCATTTTTAAGTAGTTTTGAATATTCATCGGTACTTAAATCCAAAACATAAGCGTGTTGATCTCCAGAATATTTTTTTACACTTTCAATAGCGCTTTCTCTTGCTGAAGAAATCAAAAGACCTATTCCAAGCATCAATGCACATGACAACATTATTCCAATTATTGTAACAAGTGTTCTTCTTTTATTTAATTTAAGATGTCTAATTGTTAATTTATTTAATACGTCCATGTTATCTTACTCTCTCATCTGACACTATTTTTCCATCATCGATAGTAATGATTCTATTAGCACTCATTGCGATGTTATAATCATGAGTTATCATAATTATTGTTTGATTATATTTCTGATTAGACAACTTTAAAAGATCCACTATATCTTTACTGGCTTTTGAATCAAGGTTACCAGTTGGTTCATCTGCTAAAAGAAGGCAAGGTCTATTCATAAGAGCTCTTCCAATAGAAACTCTTTGTTGCTGACCTCCAGATAACTGATTAGGTAAGTGTCCTACTCTATTTTTAAGCCCTAAAATATCTACAAGTTCATTTAAATATTTTTCATCTGGAACTTTACCATCCAAAAGTATTGGAAGAGTAATATTTTCAGTAACATTAAGTGTAGGAATCAAATTGTAAAACTGATAAATAAGTCCTACTTTTCTTCTTCTAAAGACTGCTAGCGCATCATCTTTTTGTTTAAACACATCAGTACCACCAACAATAACCTTTCCACTAGTAGGTTTATCAACAGCACCTAATATATGTAAAAGCGTTGACTTACCACTACCTGAAGAACCAACTATTGCTACAAAGTCTCCTTCATCAACAGTAAAAGAAACATTATCAATAGCTTTAACCAAAGTACTACCTTTACCATAATTCTTACACAAATTATCAACTTCTAATATTTTCATTTCTTTATCCTTTCTATTACTTCATCAAAACTAATTCCCATCCTAGTAAGTTCAGATATTTTTTTCTTTATATTTTCAATTTCTCTATCTATCTTATCATTAGTAGTTTTCTTAGTATTTTCTGATATAAAAGTACCTTTAGTACTAATCGTAGTAATAACCCCCCTATTTTCTAATATGTCATAACTCTTCTTAACAGTATTAGGATTAATACCTAAATTACTAGCCATCTCTCTAATCGAAGGAATTTGAACCTTCTCCTTAAGTATTCCAACAGCAACATACTTCTCAATACCATTTACTATTTGCTCGTATATAGGAGTTCTACTTTGATAATCCAAATTAATCATAATCTGTTTCATCTACATCACCCTAGCAGTCTCAGCATCACTAATGTCGTCATCATTGTCATTAACATACTTTTCCATAATTTTATCAAGTTCTTCTACTCTATTAGTAACAAATATATTTTTATCATAATCATTATTTATAGTAATATATTTATAATTCTTATTAATATCAATATTTTCATCAATATTATCAACAATAAACTTACCAATTTCAGAATAAAGTTCACTATAGTAGCCATCAGTAACACCATAACCATTTATACCATAATAATAAATATCATTATCATTCATCTTATTTAAATATTCTTTAGTCTTAGTATTATAATATTTTAGTATATTAAGTACTAAATCCTTATTATCAATAACATTAATAACAACATTTCTTACAGCATAGTTATCATAAATATATAAACTAATATTAAGTGATCCATCATTATAATCAACATTTTTTAATACATCCTGGTTATTTTTATATTCATTAATGACCATATTAGTTAATTCTTTATTTTCCTTCACACCAGTATAACCATTATCATATCCAATACCAAAGATTCTACTATCTTTATAATCTTCTAAAGTTTCTAAATATCCCTTATCATTTACTAACTTATTATTAATATAATTATAATCATCTTCAGTAACATATATCGTAAATTTATATGTATCACCTTTAACTTTAGTTTTAATATGATATATATTATATACATTTCCCCTAGGATCATCATCTAAAAGTAATGAAACAGCATAATTAATAACATCTTTATTTTTAGTAGAGGCAATATTAATATTATTATCATCCACAAAGGTGATTTCTTTAATATCATTTACCTTAATTTCAAATTCTTCCTTATCATCAAAGAAAGCACCAACAATACACACAGCACTAGATACAATAACTAAACATATAGCCATTTTAAAGAAATTAGTAACTCTCTTTCTAGTAATCAAATCATAAATAATTAAATAAGTAAATATAAGTACTAATAAAAGTATAATTGTAAAGAAATCATGACTAGACAATCCAAGAGTTTTAATTATTACGTATAGTATACAAACAACAGGAACAGTAGTTAAAGTTCTAACTAAAATATGAACTCTCTCACTTCTAAAAGAAGTACCAACAATTTCAAATTTTTTCTTTATGAAAAGTACAAGTCCAACAGCAATATAAACAATACTTAAAAATACCATCTTAAGAAGAGAAACATTTATACCGCTATCAAATTCTTCTCCCAAAAATACTCCTGCAATAAGTTTATAAGGCATAGTATAATTATTATCGCTTACTCTTTTTACATAGCCGGTATAAATATTATTTCTTTTATCATTTTTACACTTTAAACTATCACATTCATATATAACTGGTGTACACTCTTTGTTAAGGCATTCAATTCTAGCGGTACCATAATTATTATAATTAAATCCATCTGTTTTAATAAAAGTACTAACGAATGGAACTAAAAATAATATAAGTAGAGTAACAACAATCGTTGTAATCTTATTTGAAGAAACACTAGCGGCTATATTACAAGAAGTAAATACAAAGATATAAGAAATAGAATATATAAGAAATATATCAAATAACATCTTATAATCAATAATCATATTACTATATATCAAACTAATAGCAAGTGTAATAATTAAATTAATAATTTGCATAAGAAGAATTATTATTATTCCACCAAATGTATTAGTAAGAAATATTTGTTTCTTATTAATAGGCATTGAAAGTGTAAAATCAATAGAACCCCTTTTATATATAAAACTAAACAAAGTAATTGAAAGTATCACTGGAACAAGATACATACCAAATAACACCGGACCACTAACTTCATATATACTAGGCATAAAATTACTACCCTGACTACATTTCACTAGTAGTATAATACCGCCAATTGTAGGAAGTAATAACATACATAAAAGAATAATAGCTTTAGATTTCTTAATATTTTCTTTTAAATAATTAAAATTAAACAAACTTGTTAAACTCATATCCTAAAGCCTCCATTTCATATATAAATACCTCTTCCAAAGTAAGTGGAAGATAATCAAGTATTAAAGGTTTCATCTTTTCAATTTTTTTCTTACTTTTACCGTCAGTATCTTTAATAATTATTGTAGCCACACTACCCTGTTTCTTAAAACTCAAGATATTAAAGTCTTCAAAGTCATCTTTATCAAAGTTCTTTTCAAATGATAATTGCACCTTAAACATATTAGTTTTAATAGTATCAACATCACTCTCAAACAAAATACCTCCTTGATATAAAAGACCCAAATTATCGCAAATATCCTCAAGTTCTCTAAGATTATGACTAGTCATAACAATTGTAGTATTTTTTTTATTCATTTGCTTAATAAGAATCTTTTTCATAGTATTTCTAATAACCGGATCAAGTCCATCAAAAGTTTCATCAAAAAACATATAATCAGCATTAGTAGAAATAGCACATATTAAAGCACACTGTCTTTTCATACCTTTAGAAAAAGTACTAATCTTCTTATTAAGACTAAGATTAAGCATATTAGCAAGTTCTTTAAGATAATTCATATCAAAATTCTTATACATAGATTCATAGTATCTAGCAGTATCCATAAGTGTATAATTAGAATTAAAGTATAAATCATCTTGAACAAAAACCATTTTCTGTTTAATAACATCATTATCATATACCTTACTACCATCTACAGTAATATCACCACCATCAGTATCATATATACCCATAATAGTTCTAAGAAGTGTAGACTTACCACTACCATTAGCACCTACTAAACCATAAATAGAATTATCTTTAATAGTACAACTAAGATCTTTTAGCACATAATCTTTATCATATTTTTTAGATAGTTTATCTATTTTTATCATATAATTTTCTCCTTTCACAACAATATATGATTGTACTACTTGTGCTAGTACAATTAAATCATACTACACAATTAATTCTTTGTCAAGGAAAAAATACAACTCAAATTATTGAATTAAAAAAACTTAATCTAGAGACTTATAATCAGGCTCTAGATTATCTTCGAAGACTCCTAGAGCTTCAAAGAAAGAGTGTGAAACACAAAGGTTCACACTCAAAACCAATAAATCTATTTTTTCTTTCTATAAAAAACACTATAATTAGTAAAGTCAATATTACTAATAATCTTATCATATTCACTATAATTAAACTTATCTATAACATCAATATCATCATCATCTAAGTAACCAAAACGAATGTAATTCTCTTCAGTAGGAGCAACATAATTACTTATACTATCCTTTCTAACAGATATCCTAGTAATAGCATCCTTCTTAACAAGTTCAAATACCTCTCTTTCATTACTATCCCTATTTTTTATCGAAGATAAAACAAGTTTTTCAAACTCATTAACCTTCTTAGTAAAAGCGATTACATCAATAACAAAATAACCATTAAAGTAATACAAATAAGCAGAAATATCATCTACATAATCAGAACAACTATTAATATATTCATTAATTTTTGAATATTTAGAAAAATTAATATCTAAAAAGAAACTCAAATACCAATCCAATTTATATTTATCAAAGCAAGATAAACTACTAACATCAATTTTAAAAGTCAAAATAACTTCATCAATATAATCACTCTTATATATAGTCCTCTTTTTTATAACATCCTTAACATCACTAACTTTAGAAAGTCTTTTATCATTTTTAAAAGAAATCTCTTTATATATATTTTTAACCAAACTAAGTGTTTTATCATAATCAAAATTACCCGCTAAAACAAGAAATTGATTGCAGGGAATATAAATATTATCATAAACATCTTTAATTTCCTTAATAGTAATACTTTTAACACTACTACTACTTCCCAAAGTTTTTCTATTAATAGTAAATAACCCATTTATCTTCTTTTCAATAATCTTATTTTTTTCATTATTTTTATCATCTCTAATCTCACTATAAACAGCCATTTTTGTCTTATCAAGTTTTTCCTTAGTAAAAGAAATATTATAAATTCCCCTTAGAAAAGTTTCTAAACATTCATAAAAATTAGTAACAGTATTAAAGAAATATGAAGTATTCTCATTATTAGTACCACCATTACAACTAAGTATATTATATTTTCTTAAATTATCCAGTAAATTCCCCTCTACTGTATTTTCACATATATAATGTTCCAATAAATGAGCAGTACCAGGTTTAACCTTCTTAGTATTACCATTATAATCAACATATTCACCATTATTACCACCAAAGAAAGTATATAATTCCACATGATTAGTACTCTTACTACTATCCGTATAAATAAGAATAGTAAGTCCATTATCCAAAGTAATAAATTTAGCCTTATTCATAATCCCTACCAACTCCTATATATTTACTAACCATAACAAGTCTATTATCAATAAAATCTTTAACTTCTAAAGGTTTAATACTCTTAATAACATCATAATATTTTTCATTAGTATAACCAAGATATTTATCAACATAATCAAATAATATAGTACTAAGTTCCTCTTTATCAAGTTCATTATCAATTCTAGCCTTTTCCGTAAATAGAGGAAGCCTGCTCTCTATATAATTAATATCAGATATATAATTCATAGCCTTTTCATATAGTTCAAAAATCATATCAATATTTTTACTACCAGTAAAAGAAATCAAAGAAAGAGTACCAAAGCCATAAGTATAAGCATTAGTTCTATATACCAAATCATTATCATTTCTCAAATAATTAAATAAAACATCCGAATTATTAGAACTAAGTAAATTTTTAACTATAGTAAGTAGTACCCTATCTCTATAGCAGCACATATCTCTTACTTTGTAATTGCAACATACACTACTCGTAGAAAACTCACTATTTTCTCTAACCACTTCAACACTATTTGAAATATTTTTAACATATACATTATAATCAGTCTCAAATTTAACATTACTAATCTTGTTATCAAGAATAATTTCTTTAACCAGTTCTTTAGATTTCTTTTCATCAACATTACCTATTAGAAAGGTAAGTGGTGGCCCGCTAATAATCTTCTTATAAACATTATATAATCTCTCACTAGTAACATTACTTAACAAAGATAAATCTTTAAATACTTTTGAAACAAGATAATCATTCTCATCAATTAAAAGATCATTCTTATATTGACAATAGCCATCATATCTTTTAAGTTTATTCTTAACACTTTCCTTATACATCTCAATAGATTCTCTTACTAGTTTTTCAGAAAAAGCACCATTTTCTAAGTAAGGATTAAAAATCATTTCCCTAGCAAATAGGAGATTATTTTGAAGAACATCTTTTTTTAAACTAGCAACAGAAGGATAAATTAAAGCAAATTCTAAAAAAGCATTATTGCCTATAAAAGATATCTTACTACGATAAGATAAACAATAATTATTAATACATGCTATTGCTAGTTTTCTTTTAGTATCATATTTTTCACTTCTATCAAAAATAACATCTTTAAGTATTTTTAACTCTTCTTCTTTATAATCATATATCGGAAAAGAAATAAATAAAATACATTTCCTAAATTCATCATTTTTAATTATAATCGGCTCATTATTTCTATTAAACATCATATCACTTCTCTCATACAAAATTATATTTAAATAAATAATTTTTGTCAACCTAGGTATATTCCCATACACAAATTAATCAGTATCATAACCTATTTTAGGAGGGAAAAATAATGAATAATTTTAACGATTATTATAATTATCTAAATAATAATTATAATGATATGAATTTTTTAGCAGATCCAAATAGTATGATCTATGATATGAACTATCAAGCATTATATCCAAATGCAGTAATGCCTACTAATAACAATATTTTAGATACAAAACTTGGTTTTAAACGAGGTAATCTTTTTAATAACTTATATGATGAATACAAAAACTATAAACCACAAGAGTTAAAAGCAAATAATGAGAAAGAAGATTTATTACTACAAATAGATGAACAAAGATTTGCTATGATTGAAATGAATCTTTACCTAGATTTATATCCTAACAATAAAGAAGCACTAAATAGATTCAATACTTATCTAAAGAAAGAAAAAGAATTAGTAACATTATACGAAAGTAAATATGGACCATTAACTACATCAAGTCCTGTTCAAACAAATAATTGGACTTGGAATAATTCACCATGGCCATGGGAGGTGCAAAGCTAATGTGGAAATATGTAAAATCACTTGAATATCCTGTAAACATCAAAAAGAAAGATATAAGAATGGCTAAATATCTCGTAACACAGTATGGAGGAGCCAACGGCGAACTAGCGGCAGCCTTCCGTTATTTAAATCAAAGATATACTATGCCTGACGATAAAGGAAAAGCCCTACTTACCGACATTGGAACCGAAGAACTAGCCCATGTTGAAATGATATCCGCTATGATATACCAGTTATTAAAAGGAGCCACTATAAAAGAATTAAAAGAAGCAGGTCTTGAATCACATTATGCTGAACATGGTTATGGCCTATATCCAACAGATGCGAATGGCGTACCATTTACCGTAGCCTACTTTGCCACAACAGGAGATCCAATTGCCGACCTATCCGAAGACATGGCCGCAGAACAAAAAGCCAGAGCCACTTATGAAAACCTAATCGACCTAACAGATGACCCAGATGTCATAGGACCACTTCTATTCCTAAGACAAAGAGAAATAATTCACTTTACAAGATTTCAAGAATTATATAACGAATACAAAAAGAAAAATTTAAAATAACTAAATACCTACCTATCTAGGTATTTTTTTCAACAATTAAAAAATTTATTCACAGCAATAAAAAATATGTTATAATAAAAACAAGGGAGGTTTTATAATGACAATTGCAGAAGCAGAAAGATTTTATAAACAAGATACCAAAAACTATGAAATAGAAAAAAATATAGATTTTTTAAATTGGTTAAAAATTTCAATAGCAAATGGATATAATTGTTTTATTGACACAAAAGAATTACAAGAATTAATTGATAATATTGTAACATGGTATGAAATAAAGTATCCTGAAAGAGAATTAGAATACTTTGAAGGAACCAGAGATATAGACTTTCAAAATATTAAAAGAATTTCCAATATAATGAGTATTAGACAATTACTATATAGATTACCACACAATCAATTATGTTTAATAGAATGTGGATATAGAGCAAAAGGATGGGGACAACATCAAGTTTATGAAAAAGATAAAAAAGTTAGTTGGAAAACTTCAATATTTATGAGAATAAATAGAAAAAAAGCAGAAGAAACAAATTTATGGTTAGATAGAGAATCATACTTTTTACTTCATGCCGATCATACAACCGGTAAAGTATTAGTAGACTACAATTTAAAAGAATATATAGATAATAAAGATGATTTAAATTTAGATGAACTCTTATCAATATTTAAAGAAAAATATACTAATGAATTAGACTTTACCGAACTAAAAGAAAGTATTTATAATCATAATTGTGATATGGAATTAAGACATAGAATTTTACAATTAGTTGCACTTAAATTATTATATTCTAGAAATACCATACCCGAAAGAGGATATGAAAGAGCAAAAAGATTTATAAATGAATTTAATAAAAAATTAGATCTTACATTATCTACAGAACAAATTGATGAAATTATTAGCAGAGATTACACTAATGGCGAAAAATGGGAACATGTTTTAAAAACTTACATTAATAAAGATGGTAAAGAACATTCATACTGGACTATTGAAAATGTTACAAAAAAAGAATCAAAAGGAATAAAAAGATTAGTAAAAAAAGTTTTTTACAAAAGTTAAATACCTACCTATCTAGGTATTTTTTTATATAAAAAAAGAAGTTATTTCTTTGCATCAAACTTCTTTCTTGCTTCCGTATTTAAAATAAACTTTCTAAGTCTAATATTTTCCGGAGTAATCTCTACTAATTCATCAGTATTAATATAATCCAAACAATATTCAAGAGTTAAAGGTCTAGGTCTCTTAAGTACAACAGTATGATCAGATCCTGATGCTCTTGTATTAGTAAGTTGTTTTCCCTTAACAACATTAACAGCAAGGTCATTTTCTCTATTACATTCACCAACAATCATACCCTCATAAACTTCAGTACCAGGTTCAATAAACATAACACCTCTATCTTCTAATTGACCTAGAGCATAAGCGGTAGCCTTACCAGCCTCAGTAGCAACAAGCACACCAACTTTTCTCTCAGTAGAATTAATATCTTCAATAGGTAAATACTCTTTAAAAGTATGATTAAGAATACCATAGCCCTTAGTCATAGTCATAAAGTTAGTATTAAACCCAATTAACCCTCTTGAAGGAATAGTATAATTAAGTCTAATTAAATTATTAACATTAGACATATTATCCATTTTACCACCGCGAAGACCAAGTGCCTCAATAACATTACCTACACAGTCATCACTAACTTCAATTTGAACATCTTCATAAGGTTCACACTTAACACCATCAATTTCTTTAATAATAACTTCAGGTTTAGATACTTGTAATTCAAAACCTTCCCTTCTAAGATTTTCAATCAAAATAGATAAATGAAGTTCACCTCTACCAGAAACAGTCCAAGATTCATTGCTAGCTTCTTCAACTTTCAAACTAACATCTCTTTGAGTTTCTTTAAATAATCTCTCGCCTATTTTTCTAGCAGTAACAATTTTACCCTCTCTACCAACAAATGGGCTATTATTAACCATAAATGTCATTTTTAAAGTAGGCTCATCAATTCTAAGGATTGGAAGAGCTTTCTCTTTACCTACATTACATATAGTTTCACCAACAGAAATATCCATAAGACCTGCTATTGCAACTATATCACCAGCATCAGCCTCATTAATTTCTATTCTCTTAAGACCTTCAAAGCCAAATAATTTTTGAATTCTAAATTGTTTAATACTACCATCTAATCTAACACAAGAAACCATTTCATTAACTTTAATAGTACCACTATGAACTTTACCAATACCAATTCTACCAACATATTCATTATAATCTAAAAGTGCAGGTTGAAATTGTAAATCACCTTTAATATCAGCATTAGGTTCAGGTATTTCATCTATAATTAATTTAAATATATCATCATAACTTTCACTTTGTGTACTAATATCAGGATCTAGACTAGCAGTACCATTTAAAGCACTAACATAAGCAACTTTAAAATCAAGTTGTTCTTCAGTAGCACCAAGTTCAATAAATAAATCTATAACTTCATCTAGTACTTTCTCTACTCTCGCAGTAGGTTTATCTACTTTATTAATAACTACAATAGGTTTAACTCCTGCTTCAAGAGCTTTTTTAAGAACGAATCTAGTCTGTGGCATAGTACCTTCATAAGCATCTACTAAAAGTAATACTCCATCAACCATATTCATAATTCTTTCTACTTCACCACCAAAGTCAGCATGACCAGGAGTATCTAGTATATTAATCTTATATCCATTATAATGAATAGAAGTAGTTTTAGCAAGAATAGTAATACCTCTTTCTCTTTCTATATCATTAGAGTCCATAGCTCTAACTTCAACTTGTTCATTATCTCTAAAAGTACCAGATTTCTTAAGTAATTGATCAACCAAAGTAGTTTTACCATGGTCAACATGAGCAATAATAGCAACATTTCTAATTTTCATAAAATACACCTTCTTTTTTCACAGTCTACAATTATATCACAAAAACATACATTTGAACATATTTTTTACTCATTTTCTTCAAAAACTTACCTTTCAGAAAAATCCAAGGTATTTTTCTGTCCTATCCAGCCTAATTCTTAGTCTGTATAGGAATAACACTAAGATATCATATTCACAGTGAAAACTTTCTAACCAATACAAAAACAGTTAAAAAGAAGACACCTAGTATCCTCTTTAATTTAAAATATATAGTTTATGCTTATATATAATAGACCATAGTTTAAGACTTATTCATAAGGCTTAAACTAACACACTAAGACTACAGGCTTAGAGTTAACTCTTATTATTCTTCTTATAATCAATAAAATCTAATATAATCATAACAATTATATATACTCCAACCACTTTAAATAAAGTATACATAATACTCTTAGGTACAAATATAAGAAGTATACCAAGAATAATAGAAATAATAGATACAATTAAATTACCAGTAATCTTTCTATCAAAATACTTAGTAATACTACTCGTAGCCATAATAAATAATAATAAACTAACAAGTACCGGAAGCATCTCTAAAAATAAGAAACTACCATACTTAAATACAAACATAGCCACCCAAATACACATAATACCAATTATCAAATTAGAATAATCTCTACTAATATATTTCTTATCCATAATAAAACCAATTAATTGTACTACTGCAATAATAGCAAAAATAACAACAAATAAATAATTAATAGTACTAAGTAGTTCTTCAGTAGCAAATATAAGTACAATACCAATAACTAATCCAAGTAAATAATAAAATACCTCTGAAACACCACTACTACTTTTAGTTTTTTCAATCTTTTCAAGTACCACTACTTCATCTTTATTATCTTCTTTTTTCTTTCTTACCATCTTAACACCTTCCTCTATATCTATAATTATATACTAATTCATAGCAAAAGGAAAGACTAAGTATTATCTTTCCTCTTTAAATAACTATTTAATTTAATGTAAGTGATATTCTGACTCATTTCATCAAATATATCTTCTACTAGTATATACCCCATATATTATCCTCCTTTTTTATAGGATAACACATATTTACATACTTTACATCACATTCGACAAAACTTGTCAATATAAGACATTAACTCTTAGTAATTCTTACTTTAATCGTTGTAGTTTTAGCAAAGTAACTAGCCTTAACTTCATCACCAGTAACATTAACCTTAACAGTATGTTCACCTTCACCTAATCCAGATAAATCTACTGTAGCCTTAATAGTAGTACTATCAATATTATCAAGAACTTCTTGCGTACCCTTAACAATAACAGTAGTTTTAGAAGAATTTTCTCCCATAGCTCCAGCCTTTAAGTTAGGTCCTAAGTTAATAGCATCAATCCTAATATCATCAACTTCCATTGATTTTTCTTCACCAAGAGATACCTTAACAGTAATAGTCTTCTCAGACACTTCTCTTATACCTTCAGGTTTAGGTACAACCACCGTATAAGACTTACTATCAGATAAACCAGTTACATCAACCTCTATTGGAATATAAGATTCCGTATATTTACTAACAACTGCCTGATCACCATATATACTAATTTCGTTTACAGAAGAACTAATTGAACTAATAGCCTTACCAAAAGCAACGCTTCCTTTAGGAATAATCTTTATTTTAGCAGTACCACTATAAGATTCAATATTAATTGTAGCAGTAACCTTTTCTGGTACTATTTCAACATCTACAACATTACCATATTTATCATAAGCCACAAGTTTAACATCTTTAAGAGTATTAACACCCGCAGTAGGATCAATAAGTTCACCAATATCTACAAGTGCCTTAACTGTAGCCACTTTATTAATATTATGAATAGATTTCTCATCTTCAGTACCCTTAATAATAACTTCCTCTTTATCAACAGTAACAGACTGTACAGATAACTTACTATCGAGTTTATCCTTATTTATAACATCCACAGTAATAGACTTAGTCGCAGATACTTTAGGATATACATTAACAGTAATTGAAGAAGGATCAAGTTTATAATTAACTGAATTAATTGGGCTTTCATAATTAAGTTCTATCTTATGAGTGCCCTCTTTTAAATTAGATAAATCTGCAGTCACCTTACCAGTAGATAACTGTTTAGCTAAATATAAATCAACAGTTCTACCAATCAAAGTAACATCAGCAGTTTCAGGTAGTCCTTCAATAATATAAGCTTCTTTATTATAAGTAACATCCACTATCTGATTATGAAGTACTTCAGCAGCACTATCAATAACAGTACTAGCCTGATTATCTACATAAAAGAATATTAATAATGATACTAGCAAAGATACAAATACCAAAGTATTTCTCTTATTAAGCCATCTTTCAAACTTACCAGCTCCCTTATCAGCTTTTTCACCAATAAACATAGCAAACTTCGTAACCGGAGTAACAATAAATCTGTCAATGAAACTACCTATAGTTCTAAATAAATTTCTAAAAAATTTAATGATTTTCTTAAGCGTTTTCATCACTATCATCCTCCTTTTCATCTACAAACTCATCATCAAGAAGGACCTCTTTCTTAGGTTTTAATTCCTCTACTAAAATCATTCTAGCATCATCTAAAGAAAGATTATAATTTAAGTTACCATCTACCGCTATTGAAATCTTACCAGTCTCCTCACTGACAACAATAGCAATAGCATCAGATTCTTCACTTATCCCAATAGCGGCTCTATGTCTAGTACCAAGTTTCTTACTAATCTTACTATTAATACTAATAGGAAATACAGCCCCCGCAGAAGTAATCTTATTACCCTGTATTATAACGCCACCATCATGAAGTGGATTTCTAGGAAAGAATATAGAAATCAATAATTCTGAAGAAATATCACCATATATTGGTTTACTTCTCTCAATATATTCATTAAGACTAATATCTCTTTCGATAACTATTAAAGCACCAATTCTAGATTTTCTAAAATAATCAACCGCAGTCATAACTTCATAAACAAGTTTTTCCCTTTCATCTAGTGTAAGTACCTTATGTCTACCAAGTAATTGCTTTCTACCAATATGTTCTAGTATACTTCTAATCTCTGGTTGAAATATAATTATAAGTGCCAATGGTCCCCACATAATAACATACTCTAAAAGTAATCCTATCGTCGTCAAATTAAGTGTATCACTAAGTATTTTAATAACTAATATAACAAGAACACCCTTAAATAATAATATAATCTTAACATTATTTTTAATATTCTTAAGTACAAAATAAACCATCATCCATACTAAAGAAATATCAATAACTTTTTGTAATATAACTAATAAATTATCAACTGTCATAATATCTCCCTTCTATTTAACCAAATAAATAGCCCCTTCTACACACAAATAGCACAGCAAAATAATACCACCAAATAAAAGTATCATATTACTAACAAATCCAGAATTAGAATTAATTACTTTAGTATCTTTTTCTTTCTTTTCTTCCACCTTTTTATCCTCCATTAACCTATTTAAAAAATCACTCTTAGTCATTATTCCATAACACCTATATTTAATCTTATCCTTCTTATCACTAAAAAGTTCATTTAGTTTATTAACATCATAGTAGGATAAAGTAAAACCCAAATCATGATATAAACTTTTCTTATCTTCAATTCCCTTCGCAGTAATATTAATATAAGAAATATCATTATCTTGAATTAATAAAGCAACTTTCTTTCCTATTATTTTAATATCATCTTTACTAAAATTATATTCATCCTGAAATAAATAAATAGTATTATCACTAATATAGTAAGAAATATTGTCAGTAAGTTTAATCTTTTTTATTTCCTTCTTCATAACATTAGTTACCTTCCTATCTATTAATAATTTTATCATGATACCGTCAAAAATGCAACATAAAAAGAAGCACTTTTATTGCTCCTTTAAATAAGAACTCATATTAATAAGATATCCAATATAAACAACTTGTGCATCATTACTTTCTTCCTTACAAGTAACTAATGCTATTGAATTTCTTGTATTATCAGTATAAATATTAGCATAACCATTCTTCTTAATCTCATAATTATCACTAAATATATATTCATATTTATTACCATTTTCATATAAATATATCTTATCACCAAGATCCATTTTATATAAATTACCAAAATAAGAATTATAGTTATTACCATTATGTGAGGCCAAAATAATTCTATTATCAGTCTTCTCTATAGTCTCAATATTATCATTAACATTATTATAACTATTATTAATAGTAACAAGTCCTCTCTTTAATTCAATGCTAGGTATTTCAATAAAAGAATTATATCCATATCTGTCCTCTAGTGAAACATCCACATTATCATTATTAATTATTTTCTCAATAGCTAGTATATTCTTCTTACTATCAGTAAAATAATTATAAAAGTATATACCAAAATAACTAATACCAATAATAATAAATACTGCACTAATACCTACTATCTTTTTATTATCAAAAAATAGTATCAAAACAAATCCAAATAAAATAATCATAGCAATAACTAAAATATTCTTAAGCCCTACATTCATACCAGTATCAGGCACTTCCAATCTTTCATTATATATAGTAGTTTCATATACTTCACTATCTAAAGTAAAATAAATATTATCCTCAAGTATTCTATACCCAGTACTAGCCTCTATTTCCGCTATATAATATTCACCATAAAGTAAATCATCTATAACAATCATACCATTATTATCCGTATAGTCCTTATATACTATAACATTATCCTTATTCCTAATTTCAATCAAAGTATTAGCTATTACCTCTTTATTTTTAGTATCTAATTTATGAATAATAACCTTACCCTTATTCAAATAATTATTAATATCAATCTCATAATTAATCTTTTCAGTATATTGATCCTTATATTCAAGTTCTATATCATAAATAGTATCATCAAAAACATTATCATTATTAGACTTAATCTCTTTCAAATAATACTTGCCAAGTGGAAGATTATCTCTTACACCTCTACCCTTACTATCAGTAATAATAGTATCCACCAAAGTATCTTTTTCATATATTAATTTATCATTCTCATATATATCATCTTTAGCATATAATTCAAAATAAACATCAGAAAGCATTATATTTTTATAATAGTAACTATTATCTACATAGTTAGCATTTTCTCCATATTTATTGATAATAATTTTACCCTTAACTATCTTGTTATAGAAGGGAATCTCTAGTATAACGCCATAGTTTTCATCATTAATAAAATTAGATTCTTCACCAATATAGAAATGTACACCATCTTTATTATATAAATAACCATTCATACTCTGATCCACTTCATATAATATATATTCACCAGAATGAAGAACATCAGGAGTAATAAATTCACCATTACTAGAAAGACTAAAAGTATCAATAGCACTAGTTTCTGGATAAGTAACATTAAAACTAACATATTTCTTTTCTCTAACATCATATATCTTAAACTTAATATCACTATTAACAATATTATCTAAAGTATCAAAGTCTTTCTTTATAATCTTAACCCTTGCGGTTATTTCACTATCAGATAATAGTTTATATATAGGTCTTGTATCATACTTATCAATGATAACCTTAAAATTATCTACTTTATAATAGTCTTTAGTACTAGTAACTTGTTTAAAAGTATAAGCACCATAAGGAAGAACTATACTAGCATATCCATCACTATCTGTAGTAATACTACCCACTTTATTATCAGAACTATCATAAACATCAAATATAACACCCTCTTCAGTAGTAAGTATTCCAGTGCCACCATTATCAAATACTTTAAATATATCCACTTTTCTTTTAATAATATCCTCATATACAGTAATTTCTTTATTTAAATTATTTTCATTAATAGTAACCTCATAAGTATTAAGATCTAACATATATCCTTCACTAGCAATTCTCTCTTTAATATAATAATGGCCAATAGGTAATCCACTAATCGTATCATTTTTACCAGTAACAAAACTACCAATATAATTCATATCAGAGTCATATAAATCATAAACGGCACCATTTAACGTAGCATCCCCGAGTGGAGTATCACCAGTTTCTTTATCTAATTTTTTAAGCCTGATACTACCTTCAATAAAATTAAGTTTTATTTCAAAACTTTCATCATCCAAACTACCCGCAGACATCATCTTTTGATTACCTCCAGAAGAATACAAAAAGAATTGTCTATCTGTGTAGTTTAATCTGAATAAAGTAATGCTATCATCATAAAATTTATCTTGAATAATAAGTTTATTACCATCATAATATGTAAAATCATTATTAATAGAATAATTACCAAGTACATCATTAGTATCCTCTAATACATATTCCCTACCTCGTATAATATTAATTTCACTACCATAGAATGAGGGTTTAATATTATGCTTAGACATAAGTAATAAAATATCTTCTTTTTCTTTTGAAACATCAATGTAATTGTTAGGATTCATATTTCTAATATACTTAACAGAAACATTGGATAATCTCTTCCAAATAATATCCTGTGTTGCTAAGTAATAATTATCACTTTCATGTCCAGGATAATTGTAACCATAGTAGGCTGCCAACTTAATATAATCAATATCTTCTTTACTTAAATTACTACCATCAAATGAACTTGAAAAAACATAATTAAAGCTATCTATTGGTTTACCAAGTTCAATACAATAAGCTACACTATCCTCAAAGATATACTTACTAGTAAGTAAATACCTATATCTCCCTTGATTAGAATCATAATAATATGTATGTGTATTATCAAACTTGTCTTTAATCAATGTTGTTTCATTAGCCTTAGTTACATTACACATCATAAATATTAAAAATACAAAAAACAAAATTTTTTTCAATAAAAACCTCCCAAAAAATTAATTAATTTTTAACTTTGCAATTGCAGCCAAAGTATATACTATTTGGTAGGTTAAAGTCAACATTATTTTATTCTTTTTTTAATTCAAAAAATAAATTATAAGTATTTATAAATAACCACAGAGTAAATTTGAAACACCTATTCGTGCAAACAAAAGTACTAAAAAAACATATCACATAGATATATTTCTTTTTTTGTAAAACATTTACTTATTTTTCATTTCATTTTCTATCCAAAACATAATAACATTAACTACATAATCAATATCATTTTTATCCATTTTTTTGTTTTTATTTATATGATGCCATTTTTCTAAGCATCCCCTGCAGCAAGTACCAGTAGCATGTTGTGCAACAAAAACAGGATGTCCTCTCATCGGAGTCTGTTTTCCATCAATAACATTAGAAGTATCAACAATTCTCTTAGATATAAAATCATAAGCATGTTCTCTAATTTTATCAATTCCTTTATCTTTAATATATAATACATCTTTATCTTTTAAATGAAAACCACTTCTAAACTTAGATTTAGATAACCTATCTAATACATTCTTAATTTTCTCATCCATAACTCATTACCTCTCTATAATTATAGCATTATTAACTAAAAAGAAAAGAGCTAAACGCTCTTAAAACAATAAATTATTTAAATTGACAGCAGCTACCGCATTGTTCATTAGTAACTGTATTCTCTTCGCAGCAGGTATATCTTGGTTGATAAGTATGCTTATAAATATGATTATTAACAATTCTAGTATTTATAGGGCATACATGAGGTACAGTATGATAAATATTTCTATAAACAACTCTTTCTCTAGGAGTTTCTACAACTGGAGAAGTAACTCCACCCATTATAGAACCACCCATCATTGGTGCCCCAACATTATTATAATTCATGTTAGTATTGTCATTAACATTTTGATTAGTATTAGTTATGTTAATATCAATATCACCATCATACATACCTTGGTTAAAACCATCACTAAAATTCATAATTTATCCTCCTATCTACATTATAATATGTTTAAATA
>ERZ779737.1262-NODE-1262-length-20335-cov-3.014398_pt1 | contig 20335 bp, 16 predicted proteins | sample MGYA00511889_ERZ779737 | MGnify/ENA primary metagenome ERZ779737 (study PRJEB29588, sample SAMEA2163575) | human gut metagenome | biome: human gut; feature: human-associated habitat; material: faeces | place: Denmark | collected 2008/2010 ...
CTGGAGAGTGTGGGCGGCGACCTGAATGCCTACACCAACAAGGAGGGAACGGTGTATTACTCCGCCATCCTGAAGGAGCACATCGCAAGGGCTGTGGACCTGCTTTCCGACATCGTCTTCCACTCGGTTTATCCGCAGGCGGAAATAGACAAGGAGGTGGAGGTAATCTGCGATGAGATAGAGAGCTATAATGATTCGCCAGCCGAACTGATTTACGATGAATTCGAGAATATCCTCTTCAAGGGTTCGCCGCTGGGGCACAATATCCTGGGCACAGCCGAGCAGGTTCGGGCTTTCAAGACGGAGGATGCGCTGCACTTCACAAGGAAACTTTACCGGCCGGATAATGCGATATTCTTCGCATACGGGGATATTGATTTCAAGAAGCTGGTGAAGCTTATCCAGAAGGCTTTGGGAGAGTGCCCAAAAGGCCGAGAGCTTGCTTGCTCGACGGATTGCAATTCCGCCGAAACGCCTACGGAAAAAAGGATTGCTGAAGAAACGCCTACTGCCGAAACGCCTACGGAAAAAAGGATTGCTGAAGAAACGCCTACTGGCGAAACACCTACGGAAGAAATGGAAGCAGGCGATGCAAATCATAAAGTTCAAAGCTCAAAGTTCAATGTTCAAAGTAAAGTTGCTGGCCAGACAATCGTGATGCAGAAAAATACCCATCAGGCTCATGTGATGATAGGAACCCGCGCTTACGATGTGAACGACGACCGCCGAATGCCGCTCTATCTGCTCAACAATGTGCTGGGCGGACCGGGTATGAACGCCAAGCTGAACCTCGCCCTCAGAGAGCACAACGGCTTGGTTTACACCGTAGAAAGCACGATGGTGGCTTATGGCGATACGGGCACCTGGAGCATCTATTTCGGCTGCGATGAGCACGATGTGAAACGCTGCCTCCGCCTGGTTCGCAAGGAACTGGATAAGTTCATGCAGAAGCCATTGAGCGATGCGCAGCTCAAGGCTGCCAAGAAACAGATTAAGGGTCAGATAGGCGTAGCTTGCGACAACCGCGAGAACTTCGCCCTCGACTTCGGCAAGAGCTTCCTGCACTATGGCTGGGAGAAGAACGTTGACCGCCTCTACGAGCAGGTGGATGAGATTACCGCCGCTCAAATTCAAGCCGTAGCTCAAGAACTGTTTGACAAAGACAGGCTCACCACCCTGATTTTCAAGTAGTTTTTGAACCAAAAAAAATAGCAGAGGCAATGCAAAAAGCAAAGGCTACGCCCCATGCGTCCTGAAAGGCAGAGGCTATGCCCCACACGCCCTGAAAGGGCAGAAGCTCCTAGCCCAGGGCAACACCCTGGGTATAAACAGCATTTCGCCCTGCGCCCTGTAAGGGCAAAAGCTTTAAAATACATTGTTAATAACTAACTTTTATACATTATGATGAAACAATTCATGTTATCAATCTGCCTCCTCTGCGCCTGCACTACCTTACAGGCACAAGGACGCAAGCACACTACATTTTATGACCAGAGAGCCACGCTCTTTGAAGTTCTCCCAACCAGCAAGAAGGACATCATCTTCCTGGGCAACAGCATCACCAACGGAGGTGAATGGACGGAACTGCTTGGCAACCCACACGCCAAGAACCGTGGAATCAGCGGCGATAGAACCGATGGCGTTCTCGACCGCCTCCACGTCATCACCAAGGGCAAGCCAGCCAAGATCTTCCTCTTGATCGGCATTAACGACCTCTCCGGAGGCCGCAGCATCGAGGAAATCGCCAAGAACATCGATGAGATTGCTGAACGGATCAAGAAGGAATCTCCTTCTACCCGACTCTATCTGCAGAGCGTTCTGCCGCTGAACCCAAAGTTCAACATGTTTGTTGACCATATGAGCCGCAAGAAAGATGTTCCTGCCCTCAATGCCCTGATCAAGGACATCGCCAACCGACGTGGCTTGACCTACATCGACCTCTTCTCTGAGTTCGTGGTTCCTGGAACCCAGGACATGAACCCGGATTACAGCAACGACGGCTTGCATCTGCTCGGAAAAGGCTACCAGAACTGGGTTAGAATCCTGAAGCCTTATCTTGGCAAATAAAGAGAAACAAAGAAAATCGGGCTGTTAACTGTTAACCTGTTAACTACCCGATTTCTTTTTTCTGACCTACTAAGTATAATAACTTGTTTCTTACCTACTGAGTATAATATCCTATATGAATTAAAAACTGCTGATTTTGATATCTAACTGAATTAATACTGCACTTTTGAAGGTGATAATCTTATACCTTATCTATTTATATCTATATCTGCCTGATATTGATGTTAAACAAAAAAAGGAGCATCATCTGCTCCCTCATTCCGGAAAGCCCCATTGGCTCCCCTTCTCCATCTCGGAAGCCCATATTGGCTTCCTACTTTGCTTCAATTACTGTTTCTGAACTTTTAAAGTTCCTTACTTCACTGGCAGCTTAAGCAAGCTTGTTGCTAGCTGCGCCTACTGTTGCAGCAAATGCTACTACTGCTGCGAAAACAATACCTAATACTAACATAACTATTCCCTTTCTTTACTTTAATTTCAACATTATCCTTTTCTTAACAATCTTTCAATGTTACCCTATTTTCAATCTTTACCTTATTTCTAATACCTCTCTTATCCTGAAATCAATCATTAACCTTTTCCGTATCCTGACTTTTCAATCTTTATCCCTTATTATCAATACCTTTCGTATCCTGAAATTACTAATCTTTTATCCTTCTTTCTTAATTCCGATGCAAAGATACAACTTTCTGTGTTCGAACACAAACTTTTTAGGAGAAAAGTTTCAAAAAGCACCGATTTCTTGATGAAGGTCAAGAACCTTTACAGAGATGTTACAAAAAGGCGACCCCATACGCAGCGTTTCACTGCATATGGGTCCCTTCTTAGTGCTCAAACACCTTTCACCTTATTATATATAAGAGTAAAGCCCTTCACTAGCCTTACGCTGCCATTCCAGGCGTTCCATAATGGCCATACTTGGCGATGAACTTAGCCGTCTTGGAGAAGGTATCATCATCGTTCTTCACGATGAAGCCACGCTTCTTCCAGTTGCACAGGAGGATGGCAAGCTTCGTCTTGGTGCCATGAACCATACAGACATTCTGAATCTCAGCCTTGTCAAAGGTATCGTGAACGAAGAGAAGAAGATTGCTCACACCGGATGAATGGCACACGGCACGATTGTCAGCATCTATCGCCTCCTGCATCTGATTGCCGAAGAAACGCATCTTGCACCACAAATCATACTTCACGCTCCACTCTATGAAATCCTCTATCGGCTTCTCCCACTTCTCGCCATTCGCCAGATAAAGCACCATCGCCCTGCGGAAACCATTCGCCAAACCACGCTTGGCAAACTCGGCGTAAGGCTTGTTGTAAGCCAGCTGAGCCATCTCCATAATCTCACTGCCCAGTCGCTCGATAAGCTGGCGCGCCTTCCTGCACTCCTTGAAACCACTGGCAGCATTCAAACGATGGATGTAAGGAGCCAGCTCCGACTTGAACAGCGCATCATACTCTCCCACTACCGGATAAGGAGCGAAATCGGGACGGATGATGGTGGCAAGCGAAAGTCGGCTCACGGCTCCATCAGCCACCTCTCTTACCGAGAAGAACTTCTGGGTAACGGCAATGGTGCTCGAAGCATTCCAGTTGAAACGGGTCTTTACGCGGGCTGTAACGCTCTTGGTGCCCACACGCTCCTGACCATCTTCAGAGTTGTCCCAGCAGAGACGGATCAGCTGGCTAGGGTCGTTGAACTTCCTGAGCATGTCCACCTCGTCCATCTTGCAGTAGAGATAGGCGCCGCCAGCCTTCTGCACGTCGTCGAGACGCTGGATGTAGGCAGCACGGGTAAGGTCGGGCGAAACGATGCGGATGCAGATGTCTTCCGGGCGAACGGGCTTCTTCTTGTTGTCGCCCATGGTATTCACCTCGTCCTTCCAATCCTGCTCCTTCTGACGGTTCACCTTATCCATCTGCACCAGGTCTTCGATGATGCAGTCGATAGGACCATTTACCGCCGATTTACCAGACGACATAGGGGCTACGAGCAGGTTCATCATCGCCGCCTCGTGCACCTGATTGTCGATGTAGCGGAAGTTGACGCCCTTGAGATGAGCGGCAAGCGGAGGAAAGACCGCCATCGCCACAGCCGGCTTGAAATCGGCTGGTACCTTGCTGGTGAGCAGCTTGATGAGCTTAGGCAATCGGGCAGGCATCTGAGGGGGAACATCAGCGTAGATTCCCGCCTTCTCGGTAGCCTGCTTGGCGAGATAGTTCTTGCGGGCAAGCTCCACTGCCTGCTTCACGAGCTGGGGCATTTCCGAGGACTGAGCCACCTTGCAGGCGCTCTCTACAGAGGCGAACGCCTTCGCCTCGTCTTCGCCGAAGATTTCGATTACCTGCTTAATCCAAGCCGCCTCGCTATTGCAGATGTATCTGAGCAGGCAGGCTTCACGATAGATGAAGTTGTTGCGGTTGCCATGGGCAGGAGCGCCGCCCATCAAATCCACCAGCGACTTCACAATCTCCTCGTAAGGAACGCCATCGTATGTCTGCTCATACTGCAAGGCATTGGCAGCCCTTCTCGCCTTCTCCTCCTCGCTCTCGATGGGTTGGAAATCTACGGTTGGAGAAGAGGAAGAAGAGCTCTGAGAAGAGGAATTCTGAGAAGATGACTTCTGAGATGAATATGGATTCTGGGATGCTCTTACCTGGGCAGAATCTACATCCAATGGACGACCGTCAATATCCAATCCTCTCTTTCTATAAGCCTCACGATATTCTGCCACGGCTTCCTCATCCAGTCGCTTGTACCAGTCGTCGGCAGTATAGATCTGGCTCACGGCATCGGTGATGAAGATGATGCGCTCAGGCGTAACGCAGCTTGGGTCTTCGGTGGCATGAATGAGCTTGCAGAAGGCACTCTGCGCCTCAGCGATGGTCATTCCGATAGGGATTCGGATGTCGATGTGCGCCTTGTTACGAGCCGAACGTTCCACGTGAAGCACTTTTCCCTTCCAAAGCTCGATTTCATCGGCAGAGAAAATCTTCTCTCTAAGAAGCTTCTCGGCAGGATTATCAAACATTCCGTTCAGCAGCAGGGCATTCTTTACCGCCGTCTCCACCTCCTCCGGGTTGTCGATGTCCACGGTGGTCTGGAAGGTAAAGGCATCCGGGTCGATGGTCTTCTGGGCACGATGGTCGTCGAGGAAGTGGAAGTAGTGAGGAGAGCGGAACGGCAACTGCTTCTTGAGTGCGGAAATCTGCTTGTCGAGCTGCTTGAAGGTCTCGCCCGCCTTCACCTCCTCCTGCTTCTTGATGATGGCGAAGGCAAGGTCATCCTCGTTCTGATACTGCGCAGCATCCACAGCCTCAGCCGCCTGCTGCAGCATCAGGTTCTGCTTGGCGGTGAGGTCACGAATCTGCCCTACGAGGGTGCAGAGCCAAGGCTGCTTGGTAAGCTCGGTGTAGTAATCGAGGAGACAAGTGGAAATCTTACCCATGTTCGCATTGCGGTTAGGGTTCATGGCGATGAGACGACGGCTCATCTGCTTACACTCCTCAAAAGATAATAACTGTTTCATAAATTTTTCTTTTTTTATTTCAACATCCCTTCAAACCAGAAGAGAGTTGAGGGGTTAATAATATTGTTTTCCGGAAATACTGAGAGCTATAACCACCCTTCCGAAGATGATTATACTAACGAGAGGATACCGCCACGCCCAAGATGAAAGGGCAAGGAGGAAGAACAATTCAAAGTACACCGAGGGAACCTGCCAGGAAAACATGGCAGACATCTGAAACCATACCTTTAGCAACACGCAGCCTACTGCGTGGATCTTTTGTATCAACATGTCAAAGAACACCGCTCTTTCAGCCGAAAAAGCGGTGCAAAGATAATACAAAAAAAAGCAAGTCAAATATTATACCTCTGCTGACGGGGCGCGTATAAAAATATCGGGGGCAGAGGTATAAAAGTTATTAGATGAAGGTATAAAGAGAGGTATAAAACGAGAGACAAGCAGGCAAAGAGACAAGCAGGCAAAAAAAAGTTGGCAACTGATTACAAATCCGCTGCCAACGCCCATTATTCTTTTAGCCAAACATCTAACATTATCCCCTTCTTAAAGGCTTCATTTCTCAGGATTTCCATAAAAACATCAACAATCTCACAATAACGGTTGAATTTTGCATCTTGCGTATTGACAAGCTCTTCCTGCTCCAAATCTTTCCACTTCAATGCTTCATGGTCGGAAAAGGGAGCGACTCCTGCTTGCCTTAAATCATTCCTACCGCAGAGAGGAGCTTTCGGACCGGATATTTTTTTGCCTTCAAATAGCTTTTCCAAGAAAGTACAGAACGACTGAGGAGAATTGGATGGGAGTAATTCCCAATCGCCCATCAGGCGGAAAACTGGATACCAATAGACCTTTTTTGAAAGAAACACGCCATAACATCCCCTCTTCTGATAAACAGCAATCTCCAAGACTGCCTTTTCCACCAGTTCCTTGAGTTCATTTTTATGCTCTCCGATCGCAGGCTTCTTCCCCACTGTCTTCATCGCTATCAGCGAGTCCTCGTTGCCGTGCTTGCCCCACTGCTTCACATCGCTCACCCTGCCGTTCATAATCATCAGTACGATGCCCGAGAGCAGCTGGAGCATCTTCTTGCGGGGCACACGCTTATAGAATACCTGGCGGAGGAAATCTACCGGGTCAGCCTTGAATGTCTGGTAGAGCGAATATGGGAAGGCATAGAGCTGCTTTTCTATGGCGTCCAGCTGATCTTTATAGTCGTAGGCACCCGTCTGCTTCTTCTTGATGGCGATAGGCGCTTCTACGAAGAAAGACTGGGCTGCACGCTCACGATAAGCGGAACTGGTAATGAATCCCATCTCCGTATACAGTTGCTCGCCCATGCGATGGATTTCCTCATCGTCTATGAGGTCGAGGTTGTTAAGAATGCGGTTTCTCGTCTGCGTCATCTCGCGCGAATAATCGCTTCGCTGTATTTCCATGAAGCTGCTGAGCCGCTCCCTAGCCTCTTCCAGGTTGTCGCGCAGCTCTGCCTCCAGCGCCGACCGGGAATCGGCATCAAGAGGGTTCTTATTGGCTTCAGCGGAATCTGAATCATGAGAGGAATCTGAATCATGAGAAGAAACTGAATCCCGTGAGAGTTGCTCCTGGATGCTGATGATGTCGTTGATGACGCCTTCCAGCATCATGGTACAATCACTGAAACGGGTCAGCTTATCGATGGGCAGAATGGGGCCGGAATAGTGCCAGCCGTCATAGATTCCGTCATCATAGATTTCCCTGCGCGCCTGCTCTATCTCCTGCTCGGATACATCTACCCGCGCCTCCACTATCAGCTGGAGTCCCGACTTCTCATCGGCTCCCTCCTTGCTGTTGCTTCCCAGACATCGGGTGCGCAGGTTCCTGCCCTTCCGGGCGATGATGAGGGCTCTTACGTCCTCGCCTTCCAAGGCTGAGACATAGCCGATGAAAAGCTGCTTGTCGTAAGCCTTTACAGCCAGCATATCAAAGGGATTGGCGTCATCGGGCACGAGGCAGATGGTTCTGCCCTCTGCCTCCCTGGCGTATTCTACCTCACGACCTTTCACGTCATTGTGGGTAAGACCTACTATATGGAATTTCAGTTTCTTCATTTTATGTTGTTATTATTGTTTTGATGTTGTATTTTGTTTGATGTTGTTATAGTCGGATACAAAAGTACGGCTTTTCGATGAACCCACCAAGCATACTTGTTTAAATTTCCTAAAAGAGCATCTGGGAGCAGCAGGGAGTTAACAGGGTTAACAGTTAACAGCTGTTTTTCCTATCTTCCCCTTGCGTACCTTATTATATTTAAATATATATATACTTATTTTTATATATGTGTAGGAGGGGGAGTATGCATTTTTGGGGTGTTAACTGTTAACCTGTTAACTCTGCCCGATTGATGAGGGGGAGAATGGGGCAACGGGAGATGAGGGCTAAATGGGCTTATATGATGGCTTTAACGGGTCATAATAGATGACCAATGCCGGTCATCATTTATCGTTAGAATAAAGACAAGAGAAGGCAGAATACTACGATTTCACATCGGCCAACCCATGACTTCCCTGGCAGAAAACCATGAGTTGCGGGGCAGAAAACTATGGATTAGCTTTTTTAACGTTTTATTTACGCCTGCACGGACGATGATTTCAAAAGCTTGTTCAAACAGGAATTATTTCTTCTTTTCTGCCTCATTTTCCAATTATCTGCCTCATTTTTGTGTTTAAATGAGGCAGATAATTAGGGAAAGAGGCGATACTCTACCTTGGTTATTTATAGGTAGAATATCGCCTCGTTTCCTTCATTGAAGAGGAGGTCCAGGATGCTCATATTCGGCTGGAAACCGTGCTTCTGTTCATAGACCTGATAATAGCGCTTGGGAGCGAATTCAGCGTCAGGAAGCGGCTTCTTAGGGCGAATAGCATCGCGGAAATCAACTATACTTTGAACTTCTTTACTTTGAACTTTGAGATTTGAACTTTGAACTTTATGATCAGCAATGCTATCAAATTGGCTTTCCCCTTGGCCGCCGAACGTTGTTTCTTCGCTCTTCACTCTTCGTTCTTCACTTAAAATATACTCCTCCGTGATTGAAATCTTGGGACGGATGTCGAGGAGCTCTATCATCTTCTCTGTAGTCTCCATATTGAAATCGAAGAGGAACTCGTATTTCTTTTCGAAGAAGGGGCGGATGTCGTCCTGATAATACTCGAAGAATGGACTCTCGCCATAGGCGGAGAGGAGCGCATTCCAGTGGACATGGCGCCAGTTGGCGTGGTCGGAGATGCGGATATCTTTCATCGCCAGCGATGTGTTATGGTTCGTGGGGATGGTGAGCGAGAGGGGGCCGTTGGTGGTCGGGATGATCATACGGTTGCGATAGGTTTGCTTGATAAAGCTCTCGTGGCGCTCTATCAGGCATTCATCGTAGCGGTTCAGCTTCTGATACCACTGGATGGGACCGAAATATGTGGAGGAAAGAAGGGCTTTCAATTTACTTTGAACTTTGAGATTTATGATTACTTTGAACTTTGAGATTTATGATTACTTTGAACTTTGAGATTTGAACTTTGAACTTTATGATTACTCTTTACTTTGAGATTTGAACTTGGAACTTTCTTTACTTTGAACTTTGAGATTTGTCTCACCTTCTTTCACTACTTCTATAGGCGTTTCGGGAGTTTTACTAATCATAAATTTCAAAGTTCCAAGTTCAAAGTTCAAAGTTCAAAAAAGCTTATACGCCTTGCCTATCATCTGATGCTTGTGCACCAGCTGCTGCCCGGTAGGCGTCTTCAGGAGATAGAAGCGGCAATCCTTGCAGCCGCAGCGCCTGCAGCATACCATAGGGATGATGAAACTCGCCGTATCGACAAGAATCGTATCGCCCGGCAGCTTCTCTATCCTACCGATGAAATAAGCCTCTGAGACGAATTTCCGGGGGTTAGGCTGAACTTGATATCCAACCTGTCTCTGACCTTTGACCTTGGCTTGATTCTTAGCCGGAGCAAACACGGAATCGGTGAAGACAACCACCTCGCCACGATTGAAAAAATCGCAGTCAATCCTATTCACTATCACCCGGTTGCCAGCCTGCAGTTGCGGAGGAAGACCTCCCGCAGGCACCGTGAAGACAGTGAAGGCAAAGGTTCGCACCACCCACACCAGGAGCAGCGACAAACCTAAAGCTATTAGGAATTTAACTGCGATTTTCAAATCTATCTTTGCTTTCTTGATTTCAAAACTTCTGTTACTTGATGTTATCTACGAAGTTGAACAGGCGGTTCCAGCGGATGCCAGAGAAGCCTGGATGGTCAGGACTGTGGCTCCACCAGATGAAGATTGGCTTGCCCACGATGTGGTCCTCTGGCACGAAGCCCCAATAGCGGCTGTCGGCTGAGTTGTGGCGGTTGTCGCCCATCATCCAGTAATAGTCGAGCTTGAAGGTGTAGCTCTTCGCCAACTTGCCGTTGATGAAGATGTTGCCCTGGCTATCTACCTTCAAGTCGTTGCCCTCGTAAACCTTGATGCAGCGCTCATAGATAGGAAGGTTCTTCAAGTTGAGCTGGATGCTCTTGCCCTTCTTCGGAATCCATACCGGACCGTAGTTGTCTCTTGTCCAGCCGGTATAGGCATTCAGCGGATAGAGGTCGCCATAGATTGCATCAGCATTGATGGAGATGCTCTCCACGAGGTTCTTGTTCGCCTTCAGGGCGAGACAAGCCTTCTTGGTGAGTGGAATCACGCCGCTCTGATTGTACATCAGGAGGTCTTCGTTGGTGATTCCCAGCTCATCGGCAAGCTCTACAGGAAACTCGCCCTTGAGCTTCATCTTATAGGTATATTGCACATTATCAGGCTCCTTGTTCGCCTTGCCGTCAAGATAAACGATGCGGTTCTTGATCTGCAGGGTCTGTCCCGGCAAACCTACGCAGCGCTTCACATAGTTCTCGCGGCGGTCGGTAGGACGGCTGATGATGTCGCCATATTCGCCCGGCATACTGGCGATGTAGTTGCGTCCGGCAGCATACACTTTTTCGAAGTATCGGCGCTGCTGCAATGGGTTCAGCACGCGCACATCCTGCTGCTGTCCGTTCTGCTCCAGAATCTGGTCGCCGATGGAGTAAACCATCTGATAGTAATCGTTCGCCTGATAGCGCTCCTCGTTGCAGAGGGTGTCGCCGGCAGGATAGTTGAACACCACGATGTCGTTGAGCTTCACGTTGCCCAAGCCTTTTACTCGGCGGTAATCCCAGTGAGGCCACTCCACGTAGCTCTTCACGTTGACCAGCGGCAGGGTGTGCTGGGTCAGAGGCATGGTGAGCGGGGTTTCAGGAATGCGAGGTCCATAGCTTACCTTGCTCACGAAGAGATAGTCGCCCGTGAGGAGACTCTTTTCTAGAGATGATGATGGAATCACATAGTTCTGGAAGAAGAAGAGGTTGATGAAATATACTGCCACGAGGGCGAATACGAGCGCATCAACCCAGCTCATGATGAAGCGCACGGGGCCTTCTTCATCCTTCCACCACTGCCAGTGAATCTTCTTGGTGATGTAAACGTCGAAGATGAACGGAACCACGATGAGTCCCAGCCAGCTCTCCACCCATATCAGGAAGAGGAGGTAGAGGGCGAGAACCACTGCGAACTTCGCCCACTGCACCTTCATATTGAGGTTTTGTTTCTGTTTATCAATCATGTCTTTTTTCTTAATTTCAGGAGAAATCTTGTTTCAAGAAATCATATTTCAAGAGATCATATTTCAAGAAATCATATTTCCGAGATTCCTGATTTAGAACTTAAATAAATCTGATGTGGTGAGCAAACCGGTATGGTTGGCTGTGAACTCAGCTGCGAGAACGGCTCCCAGGGCAAAGCCCTTGCGTGAGTGGGCGCTGTGCTCGATGGTAATCATATCAGCATCTGAATCATACATCACGGCGTGGATTCCTGGAACCTCGCCATCGCGTACGCAGTTGATCACCAAATCCTCATCGGTGATGTTAGCATCGCCCTCATCGTGATGACCATCCTCTGTCCAATAGGTTACGCCACGCTTCCAGTCCTTCTTTCTATCGATGTTGTCGATGATTTCCTCGGCCAGGGTGATGGCTGTTCCTGATGGCGCATCGAGCTTATGCACGTGGTGGGTTTCCTGCATGCATACAGAGTACTGTGGGAATCCGTTCATGATCTTGGCCAGATAGCGGTTTACGGCAGAGAAGATAGCCACACCGATGCTGAAGTTAGACGCCCAGAAGAGGGTCTGCTTACCGTCGGCGCAGAGCTTCTCCACGTCTTCCTTATGGTCTTTCATCCAACCTGTAGAACCAGAAACCACCTTCACGTTGTGTGAGAAAGCCTTCAGATAGTTGCCGTAAGCGGCAGTAGGGTTGGTAAACTCGATGGCAACATCGGCAGAGCAGAACTCCGGACTGTCGATATCCTCAGGGTTATTCACGTCAATCTTACATACGATTTCGTGGCCACGCTGCAGGGCGATCTCCTCGATCATGTGTCCCATCTTTCCGTAGCCGATCAAAGCTATTTTCATCTTTATCTAAATTTTATTTGTTTTACTCTAACTGATATTTCCGTATGGCAGGGAGAAGGAGAAAGCTTGCCATTGCGTTTTTGCATCGTCATTCTTTGCCTCCTCAAACCAAACGTTTCGGCAAAAATACAATTTTTTCTTTGAAAAACCTTGAAAAATCCTTGTTATTATAATAATAAATAGAAAATTTTGGTTATTTTTGCAGTGATTTAAGGCTTTTAGCCTCATTTAGTAACTAAAAAAGAGAAAATGATGAGCAAATACATATTCGAGACAAAGATGGAAGTGAGGGATTACGAGTGCGATATTGAGGGCATCGTGAACAACGCCAACTATCTGCACTACATGGAGCATACCCGCCATCTCTTCCTGAAGGAATGCGGCCTCAGCTTTGCCGAAATGCACAATAAGGGCGTGGATGCCGTGGTGGCGAGAATGAACCTGCAGTACAAGGTTCCGCTGCGATGCGATGACGAATTCCTTTCGCGCCTGTGGCTGGAGAAGCAGGGCGTGAGATACGTCTTCCATCAGGACATCCTCCGTGCCAGCGATGAGAAGCTCTGCCTCAAGGCAACCGTAGAACTCGTCTGCCTCATCAACGGCAAGCTGGGCAACAGCGAGGATTACGACAAGGCATTCGAGAAATATTTCTCATCCCAAGGTTAACAGGTTAACAGTTAACAGCTGATTTTTCAATACCCCTTCCGCACACGAGCGAAAAACTTGCACCATCAAAGGACAAGCATCAGAACTTGCGATCCGAAAGAGGCAATCCTATAAACCATAAAAGCCGAAACAATATGGAGCAACTACTTCACTACGTGTGGAAGCACAAACTCTTCCCACTCTCCCCTCTTTCCACCACCGACCATAGGCAGGTGGAAGTCATCGACCCCGGATTGCACAACCGCAATGCAGGGCCCGATTTCTTCAACGCCAAAATCAAGATTGCCGGAACTCTCTGGGTGGGCAACGTGGAGATTCACGACAAGGCGAGCGACTGGTATCTTCACGCCCACGACAAGGACGAAAGATACGACAACGTGATTCTGCACGTCTGCGGCAACATAGATACGGAAGCCCGAAACTCCAAGGGTGCCCCGCTGACGCAGATGCAGCTCGACATCCCCGAGAATGTTTTCAAGCACTATCAGGAGCTGCTCACCATCGACCAGTATCCCCCTTGCTATCAGATAATTCCATCGCTCACCAAGCTCACTGTCCACTCGTGGATGAGCGCCCTGCAAACAGAGCGTCTCTCGCAGAAAACAGAAGCGATTGAGGAGCGCGTGCACCGCTGCAACGGAGATTGGGAGAACGCCTATTTCGTAACCCTGGCCAGAAACTATGGCTTCGGAATCAATGGCGATGCCTTTGAGCAATGGGCGCTGAAACTGCCTCTGAGGGCGGTGGATCATCACAGAGATGACCTCTTCCAGATAGAGGCTATCTTCATGGGGCAGGCGGGATTGCTGGAGCTGAACACCATCCCCGAACGCTATCAGAAAGACGCCCTGAACGATGGGTATTTTGCGAGATTGAGAAATGAGTATCTTTATCTCTCGCACAAGTTCTCGCTGCAGCCGATGGATTACAAACTGTGGCGTTTTCTGAGACTTCGCCCGCAGAACTTCCCGCATATCCGCATTTCGCAGCTTGCCAATCTTTATTATAACCGCCGTGCGGGGCTCAGCCAGCTGCTGGAGGCTTCTACGGTGAAGGAGGCGAAGAAGGTGCTTGCCACCAGCGTTACGGAGTATTGGGAAACCCATTACACCTTCGGCAGCACGAGCATCCGCAACGAGAAGCACCTCTCCCCTTTCTCGCTCAATCTGCTCATCATCAACACCGTGGTTCCCATCCTCTTTGCCTACGGCAGGCACCGGGGTGAGGAGAAATACTGCGACCGCGCCTTCGATTTCCTGGAGGAGCTAAAGGCGGAGAATAACCACATAGTAAGGATGTGGAAGGAATGCGGCCTGCCGGTAGAGAACGCTGGGGATAGCCAGGCGCTTATCCAGCTGAAGAAGGAATACTGCGACAAGAAGGAATGCCTGAGGTGCAGGATTGGGTATGAATACTTGAAGAGGTAACTAATTATTTTTTTAGATTATGGCTGACCAACAGGAAATATTAAATACAATACTCTTAACAAGGCTGAATTATTTCAGCCTTGCAGGAATGCTGGAACTATATAGAAAGGTGGGCTCCGCCACGCTCATCCTGGAGCATAAGAATAACCTCAGAGACATCCTCCCCGATGCCTCGGATAAACTCGTGAACGCTATCCAAAACTGCGACGAGGCCCGAAAACGCGCCGAAGAAGAACTGGAATACGACATAAGATATGGTATCGAACCGATAACGATGAACGACGAACGTTATCCGCAACGACTCAAGGATTGCGATGATGCGCCGCTCATGCTCTTCTATAAAGGCAACGCCAACCTGAACCAGCAGCGAATCGTCAACATCGTGGGAACCCGCCACTGCACCCCTTACGGCGAAGACCTTATCCGTCGCTTCATCACCGACCTGAAGCAGCTCTCCCCTCGTGTCTTGATAGTGAGCGGCCTGGCTTATGGTGTGGATATCGTGGCTCATCGCCAATCCCTCGCCAGCGGCTATGAAACCGTGGGCGTTCTGGCTCATGGCCTCGACGACCTCTACCCACGTCAGCACCGGGAAACGGCGGCTAAGATGATAGAGCAAGGCGGTTTGCTCACCGAATTTCTTACCCGTACGAATGCGGATAAGATTAACTTCGTGCGCCGCAACCGAATTGTGGCAGGAATGACGGATGCCTGCATCCTGATAGAGAGCGCTGCTCACGGCGGAGGTCTCATCACCTGCGATATTTCGCAATCCTACGGCAGGGATGTCTTTGCCTTCCCGGGCAGGATAGGCGATTACTACAGCGAGGGCTGCAACAACCTGATTCGCAACAACGGCGCCACGCTCATCACCAGTGCCGAGGATTTCGTGAAGGATATGCGCTGGCAGGATGACGCCACCCTGATGCGAGCCAAGCAGCAGGGCATCGAGCGCAGCCTTTTCCCGGAGTTATCAACAGAAGAGAAGCTCATCGTCAGCATCCTCTCGAAGACCAACGACCTGCAGATCAACATCATCAGCGTGAAATCGAATATCGACATCGGTCGCCTCACCTCTATCCTATTTACGCTGGAGATGAAGGGCATCATCCGCACATTGGCTGGCGGAATGTATCATCTTTTGAAGTAACTCTTTGGCAATATCAAAAAAAAGATGTAATTTTGCAGCCGCAAAAGAAAAGAGGATTGCCCCCTCTTGCCAAACAAAAAGAATAAGATGAAAATAGGTAATATAGAATTTGGGCCTCAGCCCCTCTTCCTCGCTCCGATGGAAGACGTAACGGATATTGGCTTTCGCATGCTCTGCAAGCGATTCGGAGCTGCCATGGTTTATACTGAGTTCGTATCGGCAGAAGCCTTGGTGAGAAGCATCAAGAGTACTGTCAGCAAGCTTACGATAAGCGATGAGGAGCGACCTGTAGGCATTCAGATTTACGGCAGAACCACCGAGGATATGGTGGAAGCTGCAAAAATCGTAGAACAGGCGAAGCCGGATGTGATTGACATTAACTTCGGCTGTCCGGTGAAGAAGGTTGCCGGAAAGGGTGCGGGAGCCGGAATGCTCCGAAATATCCCGCTGATGCTGGATATTACAAGAGAGGTGGTGAAGGCGGTAAACGTGCCCGTAACCGTGAAGACCCGACTGGGTTGGGATTGCGATAACCTCATCATCACCGACCTTGCCGAGCAGTTGCAGGATTGCGGAATCCAGGCGCTCACCATCCACGGCAGAACCCGAAGCCAGATGTACACAGGCGAAGCTGACTGGAGCCTCATAGGAGAGGTGAAGAACAATCCCCGCATCCATATTCCGATTATCGGCAACGGCGATATTACGACCCCGGAAGAAGCCAAGCTTGCTTTTGAGAGATACGGCGTAGATGCGGTGATGATTGGCCGCGCCACCTTCGGAAGGCCTTGGATCTTCAAGGAAATACGTGATTATCTGGACAATACAGGTGCTGCCCCATTAACCGTGGATGAGAAGATTGACCTTCTGGAGGAGCAGCTCCGCATCAACGTGGAGCGCATCGACGAGTACAGAGGCATTCTCCACACCCGTCGCCACCTGGCCGCCTCCCCTATCTTCAAGGGCATTCCTGATTTCCGGCAGACGAGAATCGCCATGCTGAGAGCCACGACCGTGGAGGAACTGAAAGAGATATTGAAAGAATGCCGGGAAAGAATCAAGGCGATAGAATAAGAAACAAAAAGGAGAATCCAACAGACACCTGTTGGTTTCTCCCTTTTACTTTTAAAAGATTGACTTTATATAATCCATCAAATTTTCATTCTTATAGCTTGGAGTTTGAAGTGATCTACCACCCTTAAAACCATGCTTAATCAATACACTTTCATTCAATTGGTCTCCAGAATATTCTGCAACCAACTTTAATCTAAAAGTAATATCCGTAGGAGCTTGCTCAAGCCAATATCCAGAATCCTCACGCTTACAATTATCGGCAACAACTTGAGTTTTAAATCTAACGTTTCTAGTATTTGACATAAACAAATATACTATATCTCCTACTTTAAAATTAGCTGTATTTACCCAACTAATAAATCCACTCTTTATCAAGCTCTTTGCGTGATTACATTTTTTCTCATTTGCAAAAGCAATCCACTCTCTATTCCCCATTGTTTAAAAAATATTTGATAATATCATCTATTATTGCCTTAAACAACCTATCCATAATCAGAACTTCTTACTTCTTCAATATCGAAGCACCTTCGAGCAGGGCAAGTGCCTTGTTCTCGTTCTCCTCCATGATTTCTCGCTCTCCCGGACCTTTGTCATTGATGCCGCAGAGGTGCAGGATGCCGTGGATGATGACACGGTGAAGCTCATCATCGTAGGTCTTGCCAAACTGCTCGGCATTGGTGCGGACGGTATCGAGCGAAATCACGATGTCGCCGTTAATCACATCATCCTCATCATAATCGAAAGTGATGACATCGGTATAGTAATCATGACCCAGATACTCGTTGTTCACTTCGAGAATCTTCTCGTCATCTACAAACATATAGCCTATCTCTCCCACCTTGCGGCCATGAGAGGCAGCCACCTTGCGAATCCAGGCACTGGTGTCGCGCTTCTTGATCTTTGGCATTTTCACGCCATCTACATTGTATGTTATCATACGCTTCTTCCTCCTATTTTTATTTTATTTTTGGTAAAAATTCATCTACTTCTCTTCCGAAGAATCTCAATTCCCTAACCAGCGTTGAGCTGATGCTGCTGTATCTTGGGTCGGAAAACAGCAGGATGGTTTCTACGCCGCCCAACTGCTTGTTGATATCTGCCTGCTCTCGCTCATACTCGAAATCCTTGGCAGAGCGGACGCCGCGGACCAGGAACCTGGCTCCCAGGCGATGCGCCAGGTCGATGGTGAGATCATCGTAGGCAACCACCTCAAGGCGGTAGCCCTTGGATGCATCCTCCGCATCCACCAACTCCGAACATTCCTTCGGAAAAACAGCCTTAATACCCTCCACACGCTTCGAGATTTCCTCGCTGGCGTGCTTCAGCTTGCTCATCGCCACTGCTATCACGAGCTTGTCGAACATGGGCAAGGCACGCTCGGCGATGTTCTGATGTCCTATCGTAAATGGGTCGAATGTACCCGTAAAAATCCCAATCTTCATAAATGTTTATCCTTTTACGGCGCTAGCCCTAATTCAACATTCAACATTTAACATTCAACATTACTCAAACAAGTCTCCCTGCATAATATTGCTTGTATACGGATTTCTGCCGAGATGATCATAGGCAAGCTTGGTGGCCATTCTGCCTCGTGGCGTACGCTTGATGAAGCCTTCCATGATGAGGAACGGCTCGTAAACCTCCTCTACGGTGCCGCCATCTTCGCCGATAGCCGTGGCAATGGTGCTTACGCCCACCGGACCTCCACGGAACTTGTCGATGATGGTGGTGAGAATCTTGTTGTCTATCTCGTCCAAGCCATACTGGTCGATGTTGAGCGCCTTGAGAGCCATCTGGGCAATATCGTAAGTGATGGTTCCGTTGCCCTTCACCTGGGCGAAATCACGTACTCTTCGCAATAATGAGTTGGCGATACGAGGGGTTCCGCGAGAGCGGCGGGAGATTTCTACTGCCGCCTCATCTTCTATCGGCACCTGCAGGAGCATCGCACTTCGCTTGATAATCTTCTGAAGCGTCTCTGGGTCGTAGTATTCCAGATGCAGATTGATTCCGAAACGGGCACGGAGCGGAGCCGTGAGAAGTCCGCTACGGGTGGTGGCTCCCACGAGGGTAAACGGATTCAAATCTATCTGGATGCTTCGTGCCGAAGGCCCTTTGTCTATCATGATGTCGATGCGGTAATCCTCCATCGCCGAATAGAGATACTCCTCTACCACTGGCGAAAGACGGTGGATTTCATCTATGAAGAGCACATCGTTAGGCTCCAGGGAGGTGAGGATTCCTGCCAGATCGCCCGGCTTATCGAGTACAGGGCCTGATGTAATCTTGAAGCCCACACCCAGTTCGTTAGCGATGATGTTACTCAATGTGGTCTTACCCAGTCCCGGAGGACCGTGCAAGAGGGTATGGTCGAGCGGTTCGCCACGATACTTGGCAGCCTCTACAAAGACTTCGAGATTATCCACCACGCCATTCTGTCCGCTGAAGTCGGAGAACTTCAGTGGGCGCAGTGCCTTCTCGAATTCCTTTTCGGCAGGCGAAACCGTCTGTTGTCTTATATCAAAATCTTCGTTCATTCTATGACTATTATCGATAATATGGGTGCAAAGTTACACATTTGTTGCGGAATTAAAGAAGAAAAGCCGAATTATTTTGCCTCAGATTTTGCACAATCCAAGAAGATTCGTGCAGATTTGTAAGCTCAAACCAACAAAAATGTTATAATTTGATATTTAATTATTAAATAATTTGCCTATTCGGTAGAAAAGACGTACTTTTGCACCCAATATTGAAAGCGAGGAAAGAAAGAGGAGAGGAGAGAAAGAAGAGAGATTGTCAAAGACAATCATCCAAGAGATCGCAAATAAGAGAGAAATATCAGGATTTTAAAAAGAAATAGAATTATGCTAAAGTTTTTTCAGGGGCTCAGCAAGTTGCTGGCCAATTACACATCTATTTTTGTAATAGGTGTAGCAGTATTTACATTCTTCTTCCCACATACCTTCGACTGGGTGCGCGGAACTACTCAAACCGTCATTCTCGGCATCATCATGCTCACCATGGGCTTGACCCTGACCACCAACGACTTCAAGATTCTGGCTCAGCGCCCGCTGGATGTCTTCATCGGTGCCTGCGCCCAGTTCATCATCATGCCTGGCGTGGCTTACACCCTGGTACATGTGTGGCATCTTGATCCAGCCCTGGCACTCGGAATCCTGCTGGTGGGATGCTGTCCGGGCGGCGTTTCGAGCAACATCATGAGTTATCTCTGCCATGGCGATGTGGCTTTTTCTGTGGGAATGACCTGCGCCTCTACGATTCTTGCGCCAGTAATGACTCCACTGCTGATGAAGATTACGGCAGGCGAGATTATCCATGTCGATGCAGTGGGAATGTTCATCAACATTCTGATAGTTACGATTATCCCTGTGGCCATCGGCTGCGCTTTGAATTATATCTATGGCAAGAAGGATTGCTTCCCTACCATCCAGAGTCTGATGCCGGGCATCAGCGTAACGTGTCTGGCCATTATTGTGGGAGGTGTGATTTCTACGGTTCACGATGACTTGGTGGCTCGTGGCTTATCGCTTTTCCTCTGGACTTTTGCCGTGGTTTTCTGCCACAACACCCTGGGTTACTGTCTCGGTTGGCTAGCCGGAAAGCTGGCGGGCTTCAATACAGCCAAGAAGCGTACCATCAGTATTGAGGTGGGAATGCAGAATGCCGGTCTTGCCACGGTTCTCGCGGGCAACTTCTTCGCCGCTCAGCCCCTCGCCGTATTGCCTTGCGCCATCAGTTGTGCCTGGCACAGTATTTCGGGCACCATCCTTGCCGGAATCTATCTGAAATGGGATCGCATGCATGAGAAGAAGTAAATGAATTCGGAGAGGATTCATGAATTCTTACAGAAGCAAATATTGAGCAGCACGCC
>ERZ779737.1265-NODE-1265-length-20309-cov-3.203367_pt1 | contig 20309 bp, 18 predicted proteins | sample MGYA00511889_ERZ779737 | MGnify/ENA primary metagenome ERZ779737 (study PRJEB29588, sample SAMEA2163575) | human gut metagenome | biome: human gut; feature: human-associated habitat; material: faeces | place: Denmark | collected 2008/2010 ...
GGCAATCCGCTGGAATTTGGGCATAATTACCTGCCGGAATTTTCCACCCAGGGCGGCACGCAGTTTGCGCTGTGGCACATCCCGGCCAATTTCAAAACATTCGTGCTGGGGCTCCCCTTCTCTGAAGGTATGGACGGCTGGACGCTGAATCAGTTTGGCTTTTCCTTCCTGCTTGCCAGCCCCGTTTTTATCCTGCTGCTCGTTCAGTGCGCCGCGGATCTCTGCGCGCGCCGCTTTACGCTGCTCAGGGGTGGGCTGATGCTTTGCTTTATTCTCCATTTGCTTTACGTTCTCAATTGAGCTAATAATTATTTTTATATTTTTCTTATGTGTTATTTTACACATCTGCTCACTTTGAGAGTTTTTATATTTTTTTAGTATTTCCGACTCTAATTTCTCATTGTTAATCAAATATATTATTTTCTTAATTTCATTTGCAATACCCTTCTCTAACGTGTCATAATCAAAACCATGAGCAGTACATAACCTAAAATCTTTATTATACTTTCTATAATAATTGCAAACTGTTGTACTTTTACCATTATTTCGCCTTGCACGAATTCCAATATTATGACCACAGTCAGCACATTTTAATAATCCATCCAATAGAAATAATTCTTTTTTATCGTTTCTTTGATGTTGTTTTGGTAATAATAATTGTACTTTATTAAAAATCTTTTTATCAATAATAGGTTCATGAGTATTTTCTACAATCATCCAATTTTCTTTTGGATTACAGATTATTTTACGATATTTATAACTTAATCTTGAACGTCTATTTTGAATCATATCCCCAGTATATAATCTATTTTGTAATATCTTTTTTATTGTAGTATTACACCAATAACCACAAATATTTCCATTATTACCATTCCTTGTAAAATTTCTATTTCTAGTTGTAGAAAATGTAGGCACATTCTCATTATTAAAAATATCTCTAATCTTATTAATTCTAATACCGCTAGTAAACATATCAAATATTCTTTTAACTATTGGTGCTTCGATTTCATCAATAACTAAATGATTTTTATAGTTAGGATCCACTTTATATCCAAAAGGAGGACAACCACCAACCCATTTGCCTTCGCTTTGCATAGTATGAAGTGCTGTTCTAATTTTTTTAGATAAATCTTTAGCATACATATCATTTAATATTGCTTTAAAAGGAGCAATATCATTATTAGAATTATCTAAAAATGTATCTATATTATCTGTTAGAGCAACATATCTAACATTATGTGCTGGAAACCATTTTTCTACATATTCACCAGTACCAATATAATCTCTTGATAGCCTTGATAAATCTTTAGTAATAACCATATTTACTTTCCCATTTTCAATATCTTTTAACATTCTTTGAAAATTTGGTCTATTAAAATTAGTACCGGTATACCCATCATCAATATAAATATCTACTAAAGTATAACCTTGTTCTTTGACGTATTTAGTTAACAATATTTTTTGATTCCCGATACTTTCACTTTCACCGTTAGTTTCATCTTCTTTAGATAGTCTTATGTAAATTGCAACCAAATATTCTTTTACTATATTTCTTAATGTATTATACATTTTTCCTCCTTATTTAAAAGAAATATAATATTGGTTCTATATTTAGAATAACATGCTTTAACCAAAATTACAGCCCATTTCTTTTTTATTTTTTAAATAATTTATAATAGCTTCTATTAATAAATTTTCCAATTCTTCATTATCATTGTCATAAAATAAATTAAATTTTAATTCTTGTTTTATAAAAATACCCCCTTTATTTTTTTTACTATCTAATTAAATCTATGTGAAAGTGTAATCATTTATTTATAAAAAAAAATAACTATAACTATAGCTACAAAATAGCCAAACTTTCGGTCGTCAAAAATCGTTAAACTTTAAAATCACAGTTAAGCAGGATAAACATGTTTACAAAGAACTAGCCAGTGGCTAGTTTTCCCTTATTTTATAAGGTATTAGCAAAAAACACTAGTGTTTACTTTTATAAAAAGTGTTATACAAATGTATACACTTTTTTAATATGTTTTTCTTTGATTTTCGACAAAATTTCAATAGTTTTTTAGATAAATAATGGCCTAAACTTCGACCATAAAAATTAAATTTAAGGGGGTATTAGAATATGAAAAAGTACTAATCTCTAACCTAAAATTAGCACTTTAAATACAATTATTTCATATTCTATTATATTGTATCATAAGATTGTTGATAGTCAATATGTAACAAATGCCGGACAAATTATGCAAAATATGTTGTTTTAATGGTATAATGTTTATGAGGTGTTGTAATGGAACCAATTATGCTAATTTCAATAAAAACAAAATATGCAAATCAAATATTTAATGGAACAAAGTTATATGAATATAGAAGAAAAAGTATTGGAGAAAAAAATTGTAATAAAAAAATATTTGTTTATTCTTCCAAAGAAGAAAAAGCAATAGTAGGATATATAATTGTAGATAAAATCCTTGAAGGAAATATCAATTATATATTAGAAGCGACTAATAATAAAAATAACAGTGATATAATAGATTATTTTAATGGCTGTGATAAATGTTATGCTCTTAAAATAGCTAAAGCAGTTAAATTTAAAACACCAATTTATTTAAGTGAAATAAAAAAAGAAGAAAAAAACTTTGTAGTACCACAATTTTATCGTTACATAAAAGAAAATGAGTATATCTATGAGGAATTAAAGGGAGGGAGAAGTTTATGAAAACATATAAAATGAAATTGTTACCACAATATTTTAATTACATTAAAAATGGAACAAAAAGATTAGAATTAAGGTTAAATGATGAAAAAAGAAAAGATTTAGAAATAAATGATATAATTATTTTTGAAAAATTAAGTAAAGATCTTGAATATTTAAATACAAAAGTAAAAAAAATATATAAATATAAAAATTTTGATAATTTAGTAAATGATTTTGATATTGAACTTATAGCTGATAAAAATATAACAAAAGATGAACTTCTACATACATTAAACGAAATATATACAACAGAACAACAAGATAAATATGGTGTATTAGCAATAGAAATAGAATTGATTTAAAGGAGGTATTTACAACGAAAATAGATAATATTAAAAATTATATTTTGGAAACGAATCAAGAAAGTTTTATGAAACTTGCTGATGAAATATATGAACTTACTATCCACTTAAATGGTACATATCCAGGTTATAAAGAATGGTTTTATGACAAACAAATTAAAGGATGCTTAACACCAAATAGAAATATTATCTTTGTAAAAAATGAAGATGGTAAAATTATTGCACTAAGTTGTTTGAAAAAAGATGATGAAGAAAAGAAAATATGTACATTATTTGTTTCAGACGAATATAGAAAACTAGGCCTTGGCAGTTTATTGTTTGAGGAGTCAATGAAATTTCTAGAAACAACAAAACCATTAGTAACCTTCACAGAAGACAAATTACCTATGTTTGAAAAAATTGTTACTAAATATAATTGGGAATTAACTGAAATAGTTGATGGAATATATAATGATGGTATAAGAGAATTTTGTTTTAACGGACAACTAACTAATCGAAATTATAGAGAAGAACTTATTGAAATATTAAAAAAAATAAGGGATAAGGCAAAAACTGAACTTCAAGATAATGATACAATTGAAAAAATTACTATTAGAAGATAATAATTAATAGAAAAACTACCAAAATAATAATATAAATTATGATTGGTAGTTTTTAATTTTAAACCAATATTATATTTCTATCGTGATACATAACAACTACAATCTTCTGGGATATTATGTAATATAATTGCTACCATAGATATTATGCCAACTTTATACAAGTTATCATTATTATTGCTAGGTAAATATTTGTCAATTAACATGGATATAATAATACCTACTATCATGCTGATAAAAGAGATAATAATAACAATAATACCTTGATTATTACTTTTTAATAGAGATATTGATTCGGGGATTAAATCACATATGGAGACAGTTAACATTACGGAGGAAGCGAATGCTAGGGAGGAAATTAGAATATTTTTATTTTTATCTTTTTTAAAGAATATAAATATGGTGCCTAGTAAGGTTGATAAGCCTGCTAGAAATGTAAATATAAAACTTATAATAATTTTATTCATACTATAATATATATTCTTTATTTTAAAATATACATAAATAATAAAAAGATATAATTTAATTATAACTATGTCTTTATATAAAATTTTAATATATTTTACCATATTTTAAATATAATAATAAACTAATTTAAGTAAATAATAAGAATGTAGTTCTATGAATTAGTTTTTAAAGGAGATGAATTTTTTATGTTTTTTAAAAATTTAAAAAACTACCTAACTATTCTTTTTTTATCATTATTTATTATACCAAATAATGTCCTTGCTTATTCAAATTATATTATTGCATCGGGGAAAACTATCGGTATTGAGCTAAACTCGAAGGGAATCTTAATCGTAGGTACATATTCAGTTGATGGTGTCTCACCTGCCTTACAAGCTAATTTAAAAAATGGTGATAAGATAATTAAAATTGGTAATAAAAATGTTGGTAATATCACTGAAATGATTAATACTATAGAAGGTTTAAGTGATAAAGAAAATATTAAAATTACTTATATTCGTGGTGATAATACTTATCATACTACTTTAAAATTAGTTAAAGATAAAAATGATATCTATAAAACTGGTATGTATGTTAAGGATAGTGTTACAGGAATTGGTACTCTTACTTATATTGATCCAAATACGAAAATTTATGGTGCTTTAGGTCATGAAATTATCGAAAAGAATACTTTACAGAAATTGGAAATTAAGGATGGTAAGATTTATGACTCTAAGGTAACTAGTATTAATAAGAGTAATCGTGGTAAACCAGGAGAAAAGAATGCAAAATATAACCGCGATAGCACCTTGGGTAATGTTACTGAGAATACTAAATCGGGAATTTTTGGTAAATATACAGAGGATATTAGTAATGAGAAATTATACAAGGTTGGTAATGCTGACGAAATTAAACTTGGAAGTGCAAAAATACTTACTGTTACAAATGATGATGTTGTTGATTCTTACGATATTAAGATTCTAAAAATAAGTGATGATAATGCTCAAATGAAAAATATTTTGTTTGAAATAACAGATTCTGTCTTGCTTGAAAAAACTGGTGGTATCGTTCAGGGTATGAGTGGTTCACCAATTATTCAGGATGATATAATTATCGGGGCGGTTACTCACGTGGTGGTTGATAATCCTAAACAAGGATATGGTATATTTATTACAAAAATGTTAGAAGAAGGAGAAAACTAGAGTCTTAGCTCTAGTTTTTATATAGTTTGATTAATTTTTTTAATTTATATTTGGTTATTATTTTTTTGCTTGGTATTTTTTTTAAAATTTCTTCTAATTTATTTAATTCAATTGCTTTTTTCTCATTAAATAAGTCATTGTTTTCTTTTAGTAAGATAGGTCCAAAGTATAATTCTTTTTTGCTATATTTATGCTTTCCTTTGGTGAAAGTAATGATTATGTAATATATATTTTTGTCTATTATTAATTGTTCGTTTTTGATTGTATAGCCTAATTTATTTATATATTTTCTAATTAATGGTATGTCGGTGTTACTTTGGATAACTATTTTTTTTATATATTTTAATTTATTTTTTTTAAGTATATTTAAAATTGTATTACCACCCATACCTGATATTATTATGGTATCTACTTCATTATGTTTTATAACATCTAGGCCATTACCTAATCTTGTTTCTATTAGAATGCTATTTTTGTTAATGTTTTTTTTAGCCATGTTTAAGGCATTTTCATTTATGTCTGTGGCTATTACTATTTTGTTGCCATTAACGGCTTTTAGGTAAATGCTTAGGTAGCCATGATCGCATCCAATGTCTACTACTTTGTCTTCTTTATCTATGTTTGAGGCAATCGAGGCTAGTCTTTTGGATAGTTTAATCATTCATGAAGTCCTTTAGTTTTCTACTGCGAGATGGGTGTCTTAATTTTCTTAGGGCTTTGGCTTCAATTTGTCTAATACGTTCTCTAGTAACTCCAAATATTTGCCCTACTTCTTCTAATGTTTTTGGAGAACCATTGTCAAGACCAAATCTTAGTCTTAGGACTTGTTCTTCTCTTTCGGTTAGGGTTAGAAGTAAATCAGCAATTTCGTCTTTTAGCATTTCATGGGTAGTGTAGTCTTCTGGAGACATGTTGTTAGCATCAGGGACAAAGTCTCCTAAGTGTGAATCATCTTCTTCTCCTATTGGTGTTTCTAGAGAAACTGGTTCTTGAGCAATTTTGATAATCTCTCTTACTTTTTCGACTGACATGTTCATTTTTTTAGCAAGTTCTTCGTCAGTAGGTTCACGATTTAATTCAAGTGTTAGTTGTCTTTGGTAACGTGATAATTTATTAATCGTTTCTACCATGTGAACTGGTACTCTGATGGTTCTGGCTTGATCGGCGATAGCTCTGGTGATGGCTTGTCTTATCCACCATGTGGCATATGTTGAGAATTTATATCCTTTTGAGGCATCAAATTTTTCAACGGCTTTCATAAGGCCTATGTTACCTTCTTGTATTAAATCTAGGAATAGCATTCCTCTTCCTACATATCTTTTAGCAATAGATACTACTAAACGTAGGTTAGATTCGGCTAGTTTATTCTTGGCTTCTTCATCATCATTCATAATTCTTTCCGATAAGGCTAATTCTTCATCTAGTGATAATAGGCTTATTTTACCAATTTCTTTCAAATACATTCTAACTGGGTCATTGATGGTTAGTTCTCTTGCAATGGTGGTGTCTTCTAATATTTTTTCTAGGCCACCAGTCTCATCGCCATCAGCTTCGTCTTCTTCTGGTATTTCACCGACGTCTTCAGTTACTATTTCAATATTATTTTCCATAAAAGCATTATATAATTCATCTAATGAATCGTTGTCTAACTCTAAGCCTTTTAATGCTTGGGCTAGTTCTTCATAAGTAATAATACCTCTTTCTTTTCCTTTTTTAACAAGTTCTTCTTTTCTTTGTTCAAAAGTTTTAATTTCTTCAATCATTTCTTTTCACTCCTTATTTCCATGATTTTTTCAATAATTTTGGCTTGTTTTAATGGATCAATTTCTTGGTTTAATTCATTTTCTAATTTCTTTTTCTTTAATTCTTTGTTGTAATTACATAAGACCTTTATATAATCTTCTATTTCTTCTTCTTTATATTCTTCTTCTTTATTTATATTTAATATTTCATTTAATGTGTTATTTAGTTCTTCATCATTTGATACATAACTGATAAAGTCGGCGATGGTTACTTCTCCATACTTGGAAAAGTAATATATTAATTCACTGGATAGATGTCTATATGTATCCGTGGGAAAGAATGCTACTTTGTTTTTTACCATGTTTACTACTTTGTTGTTTCTAAGCATATAAAATAGTAAGTTTCTTTGGGCTATATCATATTTATTGTATTTGATGGTTGGTTGTTTATTTATAGCTTTTTTTTCTTCTTTTTTATTATTATTTTTTAGTAAGTTATATTTATCTTTTAATGTGTTATAGTCAATTTGATATGTGGAAGATAATTTTTTTAGGGTTAATTCTAATAATATGGGGTCTTCTTCTTTTTTCAAGGCCTCAAGGGATAGATTGATATATTCGGTTAAATCGCTGATATCATTTAAATTTTTGTTTTCTTTTAAAACTTGCATTTTAAATTCTACTAGGTTTAAGGGATTATCTATTTTATTTTTAAATTTGTCATAGCCATATTTTAAAATATATTCATCAGGATCTAAGTTATCTTCTAGTAAGACTATTTTGACTGAGGTATTTATTTGTTCAAACATTTCACTTACTACTATGCTAGCGTGTTTCCCCGCTTTGTCTCCATCAAAGCATAAGATTACATTGTCGGTCATTCTTTTTAAGAGTTCTACTTGTTCTTTGGTTACTGAGGTGCCTAAGGATGCAACACAATTATTAATTCCTACGGAACTGGCTCTTATTACATCCATGAAGCCTTCCATGAGAATGACTTTATCATTTTTTTTGGTAAATTCTCTTACGTTATGGTAATTATATAAAATGTTCCCTTTTTTAAAGATGCTACTTTCTTTGGAATTAACATATTTGCTATTATCTGTGGTGTTGTAAATACGTCCTGAGAAGGCTATGACTTCTCCTTCTAAATTCCATATGGGAAATGTGATTCCCTTTGACGGCGAAGTGACGGAGGGGGAGGGCATGGTGAACCAATCCTCCCTGACGGGTGAATCCCAGACGGTCAGAAAGAGCGCAGGCAGCTATGTGTACGCCGGTACGGTTTTAGAGGAGGGCGAGCTCACCGTCTGCGTGAAAAAGACAGCGGGCAGCAGCCGCTACGAAAAAATTGTGACCATGATCGAGGAGTCGGAGAAGCTGAAATCCGGCATGGAGAGCAGGGCAGAGCATCTTGCAGACAGGCTGGTGCCCTATTCGCTGCTCGGCACGGCACTCACCTACCTGCTCACAAGAAATGCGACCAAGGCGCTCGCCATCCTGATGGTGGACTATTCCTGCGCACTGAAGCTTGCCATGCCTGTGACGGTGCTTTCGGCAATCAGGGAGGCGGGTGCGCACAGCATTACAGTCAAGGGCGGTAAATATCTGGAAGCCATGGCGGAGGCGGACACGATTCTGTTTGACAAGACCGGAACGCTGACCAAGGCGCGTCCCTCTGTGGTAAGTGTGGTTTCCTTCAACGGTATGCCGGAGGATGAGCTGCTGCGGATCGCCGCCTGCATGGAGGAGCATTTCCCCCATTCTATGGCAAAGGCGGTGGTGGATGCCGCAAGCAGGAAGGGGCTTGTGCATGAGGAGATGCATTCCAAGGTGGACTATATCGTAGCGCACGGCATTGCCACGACCATAAACGGAAAGCGCGCCGTGATCGGCAGCTACCACTTTATCGTGGAGGATGAACAGTGCGTGATACCGGAGGACAAGAAGGCATTGTTCGATTCTCTTCCTACGGAGTACTCCCATTTGTATCTGGGGCTTGAAAACCGTCTGGCTGCGGTTATCTGCATCGAGGATCCGCTCAGGGAGGAGGCGCCTGCGGTGATAGAGGCGCTGCGGTCGCTTGGAATGAAGAAGATCGTGATGATGACGGGAGACAGCGAGCGGACGGCGAGAGCCATAGCCCGAAAGGTGGGAATGGACGAGTATTATTCGGAGGTGCTGCCGGAAGACAAGGCAGGCTTCGTGGAAAAAGAGCAGGCGCTGGGACACAAGGTGATCATGATCGGAGACGGTATCAACGATTCTCTTGCACTGTCCAAGGCGGATGTGGGAATTGCTATCAGCGACGGCGCGGAGGTGGCGAGAGAGATCGCGGATGTGACCATCGCAGCGGAGGATCTGACAGAACTGATTACGTTCCACAGACTGAGTACCGCAATGGTGAAACGGATCCACCGGAACTACCGGAACATCGTGGGAATCAACTCGGGGCTGATCGCTCTGGGTGTGACCGGTGTGATTCCGCCCACTTTGTCGGCACTGCTGCACAACACTTCCACAATCGCAATCAGCTTAAAGAGCATGGAAAAGCTGTTGTAGGATATTGTACTTTTCCGGAAAATGTGTAAAATATGAAATATGGAAAAAGAAAAACATTTTTCAGAATGGTATAAGCTTGATCTGTCTGCCATCGTCTACCCGACCTTGCAGAGAAGAGATTTCTCTTCCGTATACAGGCTGTCTGTTTTACTGAAGGAACCCGTGCAGCCGGAGCTTCTGCAAAAAGCGCTGGATCGCACGCTGCCGCGGTTCCCGACCTACAAGGCAGCCATACGGAAGGGCTTGTTTTGGCGCTATCTGGAGCCAAACAACCGGCCGGGACCCTTTGTGCAGCCGGACATCAAGAATCCCTGTATGCCTATGTCCTTCAAGGCGAACAACCGCTATCTGATCAGAGTATATTATTACCAGAACCGGATATCGCTGGAGGCGCATCACAGTCTGGGGGACGGAACCGGGGGCATGTGCGTGCTTCAGACCATGACGGCGGAGTATCTGCGTCTTCTGGGACATGAAATCCCCTGCGGCGGTTTTGTGTTAAATCTCAATGAGAAGCCGGATCCCGGGGAACTGGAAGACGCCTATATGCGCTATGCCAATTCCAAGGTTCGCCCGCCGAGACCGGGGGAAAAGACCTATCGTGTCAGGGGAACCAAGGAACCCTTCTATACTTTGAATATCATCGACGGCATTATGTCCGTGAAGCAGGTCATGCAGGCTGCAAAGAAGTATGACGCTTCGATTACGGAATATCTGAATGCCGTGTTACTCTATGCTCTGCTGCAAAAGCAGGAGAGCGACTTTCATTTCGGACTGAAACCGGTGAAAATAGCCATGCCGGTGAATCTGCGCCGTTTTTTTCCATCCAAGACACTGAGAAACTTTATTACCATGATCTATCCCGGAGTGGATCCGAGACTGGGTGATTATACCTTTGAGGAGATCGTCAGTCAGGTACATCACTACATGAGATACTATATCAATGAAAAGTTTCTTCGGGGGGACATAACCACCAACGCGGCAACACAGAAAAATCCGTTGATCCGGGTGGTGCCGTTATTTATCAAGGATATGGTGGTGCGCACCTTCTACACCAAGGTGCAGGACAAAAATTCTTCGGCGGGGCTGACAAATATGGGTGCCCTGAAGGTGCCGGAGGAGATGAAGCCTTATATCGAGCGGTTTGATATCTATATGGGACAGCCGTTTTCAAGCAGAACCAACTGCGCCATCATCAGCTTTGAGGATACGCTGACGATCAATTTTGCGAGCAGTATCATAGAGGCGGATGTGGAGCGTTATTTCTTCAGAAAGCTGGTGAAGGACGGCATTCATGTAAAGATAGAGAGCAACCGGGAAATCAGGGAGGAGATCGTGTAATGTCTTATTGTGTAAATTGCGGTGTGGAGCTGGATCCGTCCTTGGAGGAATGTCCGCTTTGCAACACGCCGGTGGTGAATCCGAGAGAACTTGAAAAGAAACAGGTCTATTCTCCGTTTCCGAAGGAGAAGGGGCAGGTGGAGCGCGTAAAGAGAAAGGATCTGGGCGTTTTTTTGACGGTCGTTCTGGTTGCCACCGGACTGACCTGCGGCGTATTGAATCTGCTTGTGTTCAGGACAACACGCTGGTCGCTTCTGATCATGGGAGGCTGCCTCTTATTGTGGGTGCTGTTTGTTCCGGTGGTGATCTATACCAGACAATCCATCTATCTGTCACTGCTTTGGGACGGCTTGGCGGTGGGCGTTTACCTGTATCTGATCACCTTTGTGACCAAATCGGACGGCTGGCTTCTGGGGCTTGCCCTGCCCATCACGGCGCTTGCCGTGGGAGTGGCGGAACTGTTTACCTTCTGTCTGAGGAAACTGCCGGCAACCTTTTTGACGACGGCACTCTATGTGGTGTCGGCGATCGGCATTTTCTGCGTGGGACTGGAAATACTGATCGATCTGTACCTGCATGGGTGTGTGAGACTGGTCTGGTCGGCGGTGGTGCTGACGGTGTGTGTGATTCTTGATATTGCATTCATCACCATGCTCTCAAGAGCGAGACTGCGCAATGCGGTGCGCAGAAGACTTCACTTTTAACAGCGGAGGAAGAGGCAAATGGCGTTTAACGAGAAGAGAAACCAGAATTTGATGCAGGTTATAAAAAGAATGCATGGGCTTGTGGAGAATCCCGATCTGGAGAAACACAGGCAGTCGCAGGATTACATCGGCTCCATTTTGGGGAACAGCAAGGAGGTTACCTACACGGAGGCGGATATGGACGGTGTGCGCGGCGAGTGGGTCAGCGTGAACCGGCCGCATATGAGAAAATACGTGATTCTTTATTGTCACGGCGGAGGCTACTCCACCGGGAGCTGCCTGTACGGGAGAACGATTACCTCAAAGCTTGCCACAGCCGCATCCATCGATGTGCTCGGCTTTGATTACAGGCTTGCCCCGGAGCACCCCTGCCCCGCTGCGCTGGAAGATGCATTGAAAGTATGGGACTACCTGATGCTTTTGGGGTACGGAGCGAGAGATGTCATACTGGCGGGGGATTCCGCAGGAGGGAATCTGGCTCTGGTGCTGACTTTGAAGCTGAAAGCGGAAAGGCGTTTTCTGCCCAGAGGACTGGTGCTGATGTCGCCGTGGACGGATCTGACGGCGTCCGGCAGGAGCTACCGGACAAAGGCGGAGGTGGATCCGGTTCTGGATGCGGAATATATCGACAGGATGACCAAGGCGTATATACCGGAGGGGGAAAATCTGGAAAATCCGCTGATCTCACCGCTGTTTGGAGATTTTGAGGGATTTCCGCCGGTCTACATTCAGGTGGGAGAAAACGAGATCCTGCTCAGTGATTCGGTGGAGCTGCATAAGAAGCTTCAAAAGGCGGGCGTCCCGGCAAAGCTTGACCGTTTCAAGGGGATGTGGCATGTATTCCAGATGTCGCCTTTTCGGACGGCGGCGGACGCCATGGAAAAGAGTGCGGAGTTTATCTGCGATATCTGCCGCTAAATACTTGAAAAAAGAAAAAAGGAGTTTGGACAAGGACGCAGAATATTAATAGTAGAGGAAAGAATGGGTCATATGACGATCAGAGAAAAACTGGAACAGTGGGAAAAAGAATATTTGAGCCCGTATGCAACCCTCAGTATGAATTCTAAAGGCAGGGAGCGGGATGAGGAACAGTGCGACATCAGGCCGGTGTTTCAGCGGGATCGCGACAGGATCCTGCACAGCAAATCCTTCCGGCGGCTGAAGGATAAGACGCAGGTGTTCCTGACGCCTGAGGGCGACCACTACCGCACCCGCCTTACCCATACGCTGGAGGTTTCCCAGAATGCGCGCACCATTGCAAAAGCGCTGCGCATGAACGAGGATCTTGTGGAGGCCATTGCGCTGGGGCATGATCTGGGACATACTCCCTTCGGACATGCGGGGGAGCGGGCACTCAACCGCGTCTGCCCATTCGGCTTTGAACATAATGTGCAGAGTGTGCGGACGGTGGAAAAGCTGGAGAAGAACGGGCAGGGGCTGAATCTGACCTGGGAGGTGCGGGACGGCATCCTCAATCACCAGACGGACAGCATGCCCTCCACACTGGAGGGAAAGATCGTGCGCCTTTCCGACAAGATAGCCTACATTCATCACGATATGGATGATGCCATCAGGGGAGGAATCCTGACGGAGGCGGATGTGCCGGGGGAGATCGGGGATGTGATCGGCTACACCACGGGGGAGCGGCTGGATCATTTTATTCATGATATTGTGACCACAAGCTTCGGAAAGAACGATATACATATGTCGCAGCCGGTGGCGGAGGCGATGCAGAAGCTGCGCAGATTCATGTTTGAGCGCGTGTATCAGAATCCGGAGGCGAAGAGTGAGGAGGGCAAGGCAGAGATGCTGATCGAGACCCTTTACCACCATTATATGAAGCATATTGATGTGCTTCCGGCGGATTTCCTGCGCATGTTGGAGCAGGGAGAGCCCCGGGAACGCATTGTCTGTGATTATATCGGCGCCATGACCGACCGTTTTGCCATCGCCACCTACGAGGAACTTTATATTCCGAAATCGTGGCACGGCTGACCGGAAAAAGAACGCCGAACAGTCAGAGCAAGGAACGAGGAACAGCATGTACTATCCGGAAGAACTGGTTGAAGAAGTCAGAATGAAAAACGATATAGTGGATGTGGTTTCGGGGTATGTGAAGCTCCAGAAGAAGGGGGCAAGCTACTTCGGACTCTGCCCATTCCACAATGAAAAATCTCCCTCCTTCTCCGTGTCGGGCACTAAGCAGATGTATTATTGCTTCGGATGCGGAGCGGGCGGAAATGTGTTCACGTTTATCATGAACTATGAGAATTATTCCTTTGCGGAGGCAATCAAGCTTCTGGCAGACCGGGCAGGGGTCAATCTGCCGGAGATGGAATATTCCGAGGAGATGCGGAAGAAGGAGAACCACAGACAGCGGCTTCTGGAGGCAAACAGGGAGGCTGCAAAATATTTTTATTATCAGCTGCGGGCGAAGCAGGGCGAGCAGGGAATGCGCTACCTGCAGGGGAGAAAATTAACGGATGAGACAATGAAGAAATTCGGGCTGGGCTTTTCCAACAAGACCAGTGATGATCTGACACGCTATCTGCAGCAGAAGGGATTTGATGCGCACCTGTTACAGGAGGTCGGACTTGCCGGCTTCGATGAGAGAATGGGGCTTCACGACAAATTCTGGAACAGAGTCATGTTTCCCATACAGGATATCAATCACAGGGTGATCGGATTCGGAGGGCGCGTGATGGGGGACGGAGAGCCCAAATACCTAAACTCTCAGGAGACGCCGATCTTCGACAAGAGCCGCAACCTCTACGGGCTGAATTTTGCCCGGACGGCGAGGGCAGGCAATATCATTCTGTGCGAGGGATATATGGATGTAATCGCCATGCACCAGGCAGGCTTTACGCAGGCGGTGGCATCGCTGGGAACTGCCTTTACGGCGGGACAGGCGAATCTTCTGCGCCGCTATACGGACAACGTGCTTCTGGCGTACGACAGTGACGGAGCGGGCACCAAGGCGGCACTGAGGGCGATCGGCATCCTGCGGGAGGTCGGGCTGACCGGCAAGGTGATCAATATGGTGCCCCACAAGGATCCCGATGAGTTTATCAAGAATCTCGGCAGAGAGGCGTTTCAGGAGAGGATCGACAACGCGGAAAACAGCTTTATGTTTGAAATCCGGATTCTGGAGCGGGACTACGACCTGAAGGATCCCGAGAGCAAGACACGGTTTTACCGTGAGATTGCCAAGAAACTCTGCGGATTTGAGATGGAGGTCGAGCGGGAGAATTACTTAGAGGCGGTTGCCGACAAGTACCATATCGGCTTTGACAATCTGCGGAAGCTGGTCGGCTCCTACGCGGCGCAGACGGGTCTGGTCAAGCCGGTGGAAAGGCCGAAATCCGGTGTCACGAAGAAGAACACGCCGGAGGAGAACGGCAGGCGGGTGCAGCGCATGCTCCTAACGTGGATCACGGACATGCCCCAGGTGATGCCGAGGATCGCAAAGTATATTTCACCCTCCGATTTTACGGAAGAACTGTACCGCAGGGTGGCAGAGCGGTTGTTTGCGGACATGGAGAAGGGAAGCTACAACCCCGGCAGCATCATCAGCATGTTTGAGGATGAGGAGGAGCAGCGGGAAGCGGCCGCGCTGTTCAACACCAAGGTGGAGGCGCTTGAGACGAAGCAGGAGAAGGAGCGCGCCTTCCACGACATTGTGTACGCCGTGAAAAAAAACAGCTATGAGTATTATGCAGGGAAACTGGGCAGTGATGTGAGTGCGCTCAATCAGGTAATTCAGGGCAAGAAGGCACTGGAAGAACTTAGCAAAGCGCATATTTCTCTGGATTAAGGCTATAATACTATTACGTCTTGAAAGGATGGAACCCAAAATGGATGAAAACACAAGAGCAAGGTTTGAGGAGAAAATAAAAGAACTCCTTGCCGTTGCGAAGAAAAAGAAGAATGTATTGGAGTATCAGGAAATCAGCGATTTCTTCAGCGATATGCCCTTGGAAGAGGAACAGTTTGACAAGATTCTGGAAGTGCTTGAGCAGAATAATGTGGATGTGCTGCGCATCACCGATGAGGATGATGATGTGAGCGATGAAGAGATGATGCTCATTGATGAGGAAGATGTGGATGTGGAAAACATCGATCTTTCCGTGCCGGACGGCGTGAGCATTGAGGATCCCGTCAGGATGTACCTGAAGGAGATAGGCAAGGTGCCCCTGCTCTCTGCGGAGGAGGAGATTGAGCTTGCCAAGAAGATGGAGCTTGGAGATCAGGATGCAAAGAAGCGTCTGGCGGAGGCGAACCTTCGTCTGGTGGTCAGCATCGCAAAGCGCTATGTAGGGCGCGGCATGCTGTTCCTTGACCTGATTCAGGAGGGTAATCTCGGTCTGATCAAGGCGGTGGAGAAGTTTGACTACCGCAAGGGCTACAAATTCTCCACCTACGCTACATGGTGGATCAGACAGGCGATTACGAGAGCCATTGCGGATCAGGCGAGAACCATCCGCATTCCCGTTCACATGGTGGAGACCATCAACAAGCTGATCCGTGTCAGCAGACAGCTTTTGCAGGAGCTGGGCAGAGAACCGTCCCCCGAGGAAATTGCGGCGGAGATGAATATGCCGGTGGAGCGTGTGAGGGAAATTTTGAAGATCAGTCAGGAGCCTGTTTCTCTGGAAACGCCGATCGGCGAGGAGGAGGACAGCCATCTGGGCGACTTTATTCAGGACGACAATGTACCGGTTCCCGCGGACGCGGCGGCGTTTACCCTGTTGAAGGAGCAGCTTGTAGAGGTGCTGGGAACGCTGACGGAGAGGGAGCAGAAGGTTTTGAGACTTCGATTCGGACTGGACGACGGAAGGGCGCGCACGCTTGAGGAAGTGGGAAAGGAATTTAACGTGACCCGTGAGAGAATCCGTCAGATCGAGGCAAAGGCATTGAGAAAGCTGCGGCATCCCAGCAGAAGCCGTAAGCTCAAGGATTATCTGGACTAGGACAAGCCATGGAATTATCAAAAAGACTGCGGGCTGTGGCAGACATGGTAACAGCGGGAAACAGGGTTGCCGATGTAGGGTGTGACCATGGCTTTGTATCCATTTATCTGTACGAACAGGGGATCGCGCCCCGTGTTTATGCCATGGATGTGCGCAAGGGCCCGCTTGCAAGAGCGAAGGAACATATTGCGGCAGCAGGCTTGGATGCTTACATAGAGACGCGGCTTTCGGACGGCGTTTCCGCACTCCTTCCGGGCGAGGCGGATACACTGATCTGCGCCGGAATGGGAGGAAAACTCATGGCAAGGATCCTCTCGGACGGCGCGGACAAGGTGAAGTGCATGCGGGAGCTGGTGCTGCAGCCCCAGTCGGAGCTGGGATTTTTCAGAGAGTTCCTGCGTCTGAACGGATATGGGATCATACAGGAGAATATGATAAAAGAGGACGGAAAATTTTACCCCATGATGCGGGCGGTGCCGGAGGATAAAATTCCCCATGCGGACGGCAGGGTTCCCTGCCATGTGGCGTGCTTTGGGGAGGATCCGGAGGGCTGGCAGAGAAGGGAGGATCTGTTCGGACCTTTTCTGCTGCGGGAGAAGAATCCGGTGCTTCGGGACTTTTTTGCCGTCTGTCTTTCGAGAAACGAAAAGATACTGGCGGGATTGAACCGTGACAGAAATGCAGAAAGAATAGAGGAGCTGGAGCGGGAACAGGAGGATATCAGGGCGTGCCTGCTCTTGTAAAACAAAAGCGTGTTCTGCATCGTATCGTGGGAAAAGATGCGGTGCGGGGAGAGGAAAAGCCATGAGATGTTCGGAGATCATAAAACGTCTGGAAGTGCTGGCACCTCCCGGATTTGCGGAGGAATGGGACAATGTTGGGCTTCTTGCGGGGCGTTCCGGCAAGGAAGTGCGCAGGGTTTACATAGCGGTGGATGCCACGGATGAGATTGTCGAGGATGCCGTGGAGGCGGAGGCGGATCTTCTGCTGACCCATCATCCATTGATCTTCAAGCCCCTAAAGAGCGTGACGGAGGAGAATTTCATCAGCAGACGCATCCTGCGCCTTTTGCAGGCGGATATTTCCTATTATGCCATGCATACCAATTTTGATGTGATGGGCATGGCGGATGCCGCCGCAGATGAACTCGGACTGCTGGACAGACAGGTGCTGGAGGTTACCTACGAGGATGAGATCTCCAGAGAAGGCGTGGGCAGATACGGGAGGCTTCCCGGGCGCATGTCGCTCGCCGCGCTGGCGGAGCTTGTGAAGGAAAGGTTCAGGCTTCCTGCCGTGCGCGTGTACGGCGAACTGGACGAAAAGGCGGAAATTGCCGCTATATCTCCCGGCTCCGCAAAGTCCGTGGTGCCGTTTGCCGTGCAGGCGGGCGTGGAGGTGCTGATTTCGGGCGACGTCGACCATCATATGGGGCTGGATCTGGTAGCCCAGGGCGTGTCCGTGATCGATGCGGGACACTATGGGCTTGAGAAGCTGTTTGTGGCGTATATGAAGGACTTTTTTGAGAGAAATCTGCCGGGGATTTCCGTGATCACGGCGGAGGAAAAGAGTCCGTATACCGTGATTTGAGAATACCATAACACAGGAAAGGAACAAGAGCTTATGAGTATGATTACATTGCAGATAGAGGGGAAGGAAAGACAGTACCCCGGCGGGATTACCTATGAGGAGATTGTGAAGGAATATCAGCCTGCCTACGACGGACAGATCGCGGTCATTGCACTGGACGGCAAGATCAGGGAGCTGTTTAAGCATGCGAACCGGAGCGGCGTACTGACCTTCTTTACAACGAAGGATGCAGTGGGAAGCAAGACCTACGCGCGCACCGCAACCATGATGCTGATGAAGGCGGTATATGATGTGGAGGGCGCTGCCTGCGCCCAGAGCTGCAGGGTGGAGTTCACGATTGGACACGGCTACTATGTCAGCATGGGAGACCGGGAGGTTTCGGCGGAGCTTGTGGCAAAGCTGAAGGCGCGGATGCTGGAGCTTTCGGCACAGAAAATGCCTATGATGAAGCGATCCTATGCGCTGGATGATGCCATGGCGTTGTTCCGCGAGAAGGGCATGCAGGACAAGGAAAAGCTGTTCCGTTACAGGCGGAGCTCCTTTGTGAACCTGTACGAGATGGACGGTTATTTCGACTATTATTACGGATATATGCTTCCCAATGCGGGATATGTAAAACATTTTGACCTTGTTCCGTACAAGAACGGAATGCTTCTTATGCTGCCGGAGCGCAAGAACCCGGAATATATTCCGCCTGTGCCGCACAGGGATCAGCTTTTTGATACGCTGAGCGGTGCGGAACGCTGGGGGGGAAAGGTAAATATTACAACCGTAGGTGATCTGAACGATCAGATCTGCGCGGGGAATCTGAACGACATGATTCTGGTGCAGGAGGCGGAGCAGGAGCGGAAGATCGGTGAGATCGCCAAGGATATCGTGAGCCGCGGAAACGTAAAGTTTATTATGATTGCCGGACCTTCCTCCTCCGGGAAAACGACATTTTCCCACAGACTGTCCATCCAGCTTCGCACACAGGGGCTGACACCGCATCCCATTGCGCTGGACGATTATTTTGTGAACCGCGAATTTACGCCGAAGGATGAGAACGGAGATTATAATTTTGAGTGTCTGGAAGCGATTGATGTGGAGCAGTTTAATAAAGATATGCTTGAGCTTTTGGAAGGAAAAAGGGTAGAGATGCCGGTTTTCAATTTCAAAACAGGAACCAGAGAATATAAAGGTGATTTTCTGCAGCTGGATAAAGACGATATTCTGGTGATCGAGGGAATTCATGGACTCAACGAAAAGATGTCCTATTCTCTGCCGAAGGAGAGCAAGTTTAAGATTTATATCAGTGCATTGACACAGTTAAATATTGATGAGCACAACCGGATCTCCACGACGGACGGACGACTGATCCGCCGGATGGTCCGGGATGCCAGAACACGCGGGGCATCGGCAATGCATACCATCGGTATGTGGCCTTCGGTACGCCGGGGAGAGGATCAGTACATATTCCCATTCCAGGAGGAAGCGGATGTGATGTTTAATTCTGCGCTGATCTATGAGCTGGCTGTGTTAAAACCATATGCCGAGTCCATTCTTTTTGGCATTCCCAAGGATGTGCCGGAGTATGTAGAGGCAAAGCGTCTGTTAAAATTCCTGGATTATTTTATCGGTGTCAGTACCGAGGTGATCCCGAAGAATTCGTTAATGAGAGAGTTTGTAGGCGGAAGTATTTTCCGTGTATAAATAGAAAGGCAAGGTGAATTGCAGTGGCAAAATTAATCGATGGAAAAAAGATTTCAGGGGAGATTAAGGATGAATTAAAGGAAAAGGTGGCGCAGCTTAAGGAGAAGGGTGTGGAAGTAACCCTGGCAGTGATTCAGGTTGGAAATGATCCGGCCTCCACCGTATATGTAGGCAATAAAAAGAAAGCCTGTGCATATATTGGCATCAATTCTCTGGCATATGAGCTGCCGGAGGAGACAACACAGGAGGAGCTTCTGAATCTGGTGCGTCAGTTAAATGACAGAGAGGATGTCAATGGCATTCTGGTACAGCTTCCGCTGCCGGCACATATAGACGAGGATACCGTGATCCGTACTATCGCGCCGGAGAAGGATGTGGACGGTTTTCATCCACAGAGTGT
>ERZ779737.1273-NODE-1273-length-20208-cov-5.809607_pt1 | contig 20208 bp, 34 predicted proteins | sample MGYA00511889_ERZ779737 | MGnify/ENA primary metagenome ERZ779737 (study PRJEB29588, sample SAMEA2163575) | human gut metagenome | biome: human gut; feature: human-associated habitat; material: faeces | place: Denmark | collected 2008/2010 ...
TGGTGTGTGCCTGCCTGTGTGTGCGTGTGTGAGCGTGTGGCGGTGCGTGGCGTGGCTACTGCTGCCGTATGCCTGTGTCTATACCTCGCCGTCCTCGCTGTCCTCTGTGTAGCTATCGTCTATCTCTCCTGTATCGGGGTCTACATCATACTCCCCGCTTATCTTCTGCTTCATCAATGCGTACCGCTTCTCTTCCAATGTGATACGGCGTTGCTCTAACTCATAGGACTTTATAGTATCCAATAGCTTTATGATTCTGCCGTGTACTTTATTAAGCTGGTCCTCTAACTTCATTGCTCTTTCAAAGGCAGAGGATTTAATAGTTGTTTCCATAGCCACACTTAGAGCCGGTCCCTGTGGTGTATCCTTGCCGTCCTCATTGTATGCACCGTATGGGTCTGCATCCTCTTCCCCTTTTCCGGGTGTACGCATTTCTACAACCTTGTCTGTGTATAGGTTGCCTGTGGTATCCGTGTTTAATTCTTTTATTCTTTTTTCCAAATCTTTTTCTTTGGCTATAAGGCTTTGCAATTCCCTTAATGTATTTTCCCCTGTATCAAGGGTAACTGATTCTATCAATGCTTTTTCATCCTCTGATAATTCATCAAAATACACCTTGGAATATGCCCCGTGTGTTTCTGCATTTTTATTTCTTACAGGGGCCCCGTGACCCTTGGCGTTTTTATTTCCTTTTTGTCCGCCCCTCTTTTTGGGTTTATTTTCAAGTGCATCATTCCACTTATCTACGCACTTCCATTTTCGCACCTTTGCCGAATCAATCCCCAAGGCTTCCGCAATTTCTGTATTCTTCATTAAGCCGTCTGAATCTAAAAAAAGTTGCTTCGCCTTTTCCCTATTTTCGTCTTTCTGTCTTGCCAAGTCAAAACCTCCTTTCGTTTGTTTTCCCGGTTTTCGGCTTTCCGTTCTTTCGGAATCTTCGCATTTTTGCAAATTCAAATTTTTATAACACGAAAAGGCAGCAGGATTTAACAATAAAATCCTGCTGCCCTGCTTCGCTTTTCATCTTAGTATTATACTACATAAAATCGGGCAATAGCGGGCAATCTTTAGTGCAAAACCTCTTTTAAAATTTTGCTTCGTGATACATTTCTATTCCTTGCTAATTTTCCGCCTAAGACCTCTAAGGCAACGCGCCTTATATTTTTACTCTGCCGGACAGAATAACTAATCTGTTCCGCTATGCGTTCCCATTTTTGACCCTGTAAGTAAAATCCGCATATAATAGCTTTGTGAATCGGAGTTAAGGAATAAATCTCTTTTGATATTTCCGTTCTCAATTTCTTTAACTCCTGTATTCTGTCCTTTAATTCCTTAATTCTTTCTGCGGTATCTGTACCTGCTATTTCGATTGCAAACAGAGCCGTAGAATCGCTTGTATTACTTCCGTGTGGCATACCGTCATAGTTAATTGCCCCTGTGGTATCATACACACTTTCGTACCGCTCTAGCCGCTCGCCTGTAACCTTAATATCAAGGTCAATATCTTTGTAAAATTTTAAGATTGCTTCTACTTCCCAATTCTTCATTTTATGCTATCCTTTCTTTTATGGTGGTCTGTATTTTTCACACCATTTGATACTTGCTTTTCCTGTAGCTTCGATTTCTGCTATACAACTGCTGCCGTGCTTCGTCCTCTTGGCTTCGCAAGATTCGCAAATATCCGATTCTGCTATATCGAAAATATCTTTTAACCTCTCTGCAAGGTCTTTTATTTTCTCCATAAGCAAATCAAAGGATTGCATGAATTGATTTATTAAATCGCACGTTTCTTTTTCTGTTTTTCCAATTTGTGCGGACAGGCAGGCAACCAATATAGATAATTGATTGCTTGCCTTTTCTTCTCCGCACCAAATAACGCCCTCCTTGTATTCGATACGGTCCATACGCACCGCCTAACCCTGTAAGTATTTCTGATACTCTGCCGTTTTACCCATTACCCATACAGATAAGGCATTGGTTAATCTGCTTTCCCATTCTGCCGGGCAGATTTTTCCGCTTTCGGATTCTGTCATAATAACTTTTCTTACCTCTTTCTGTATCATGTTATATTGACCTATTCCGTATTTTTTGCTTATCCATTCTGTAAAGGATAATCCTTTTTCCTGTGGTTCGGGTACATATTCCGGGTAATCACTCATATCCTGTCGCCCCGGTAAGTTGTCGTTTTCCGTTTCGTCCTCCTGTGTTCCCTCCAGCTCATTCATAAAACTGCTTTCCTGTGTTTCCTCGGCATCCTCTTCCTCTACCGGCCCCTGTGGTGCTTCCTCTGCTGAATCATCATAGGTCAATTCTTCCGTTTCAATCATCAATACAACGATTTCCGCAAGGTCGGCATACTCGATAATATATGTACTCCAATCCTCCTTAATCTGTATCGCCATTCCCTCTGTTTGGAATCTGTAAATAAATTCTTTTCCGTTAAGTTCTAAAGTCTTGGCGGTAAATGTCTTTGAAAAATGCTTAATCAATTCCTTTTCAACTGCTGCCGTGTTGCCTTTTACTTTGAATACCGCACGGTTTACCTCTCCTTTTAAGGCTTCTTTAATCGCTTTCTGTACCTGTTCCGCCTGTTCGTCCGTAATCTCTGCTTTCGGCTCTTCTTTCACATCACTTATATGTAATTCGCCTTTTTCCTCGTATTTTTCGTAAGCCTGTTTCTGCCCCTCTTCATCAAGTCGGCTAAGTTCGTGGGCGGTAGAAATATTGATATTGCCTTTTTCCAATTCATCCTTAAACTCCTGTGATAAATTGTTTTCAATGGTTTCCATTCTTCCAATCTGTGTAGTTGATGTATTAAGCATCTGTGCCACAATTTCACGGATACGCCCTATTTTCTTTCTTTCCTCTTTCGGCTTATCCTTGTTTTCTTCCTGTAAGGCTCTCTTGTACTCGGTAAGGATTTCTTTTAATTCCTTTGCCTGCTGTACCTTTTCCCAATCCGTAAGCTGTCTTGCCGTTGCATTGGTAAATATAAGGCTTAACTTATCCTTGATTGTGTCGGATTCCTTTTTGATAAGGCACGGCACTTTTCTATATTCCTCTTTGCCCTCCTGTACCAACTTCAATGCTGCAAGTCTACGGCGGTGTCCTGCGACTACCTCGTATTTTCCGTGTGCTTCCGGCTTTACTACTAAGTTTTGCTCAATGTGTCCGACCAACTCAATAGACATTGCTAATTCGTCTATGTTTTCCGTGGAGTAAAAATTATCTTTGCTCGGCATTAAGTCCTCCACATCAAGCATAGTTACCTTAAACTCCTGTTCCTGTTCTGCCGGCCCCTCTGCCTGTACTGCTGCCCCTTTGCTTTTAGCATTGAGTAAATCGTTAATATTAAATCCTGCCATTGCTCTTTCCTCCTATTCTCAAAATGCCTATACCTTTCCATTTTTCTGTGTCCGAATCGGTCACAATTTTTCTGATATTATCAAGCGTTTTTTCATTCTCTATGTATCTGATATAATCCCGCTTCGGAATCAATACCATTTCTTCCTTTTCCTCTGTGATAATTCCGCAATCCACTATCTATACTCCTTTCCTGTATCTTTATCCCTCAATACGATACGTCCAACCATTTCATACCCTGCAATATCTATCATCTGTTTTAATACGCTTACAAGGTTTGTTACTTCCGGGTTGTATTCCCTTTTCTTTACCTTTGGTTCTGTTTCGTGGATTGCTGCCCCGGCTGTGGGGTCAGCATATCCCTCTTTGTTTCTGTATACCATTCTATCCCTCCAAATACTCCTTAACGAATGTCTTATAATCCCTTGCTGCTCCCGACCTCGGAGAATACTGCATAAGGCTTTGTGTGGTAAATGTGACCTCGTCCGCCTTTTCAGTTCTCCTAATATGTGTTCTGAATACCGGGTATCTCTGATTCTGCAAGTATTCCTCTCCCTGTCTGCATACATCACGGTTATAGAACATTGTTACAAGGCATCCTCTAAACTTTAATTTCGGGTTAAGCTGTTTTGCATTGTTTATCTGTTCCTCTAATTCTTTCATGCCGTCAAATGCGTAGCCGTCAATCTTAATCGGTATAATAACCTCGTCTGCTGCCACTAAGGCATTGATAACGGATATATTTATATCCGGCGGACAATCAACAATGCAGTAATCAAATACATCTTTTACCTTTTCCAATTCCTTAGACAGTATTGTTACTTGGTCTATTTCCTCATTCTTTATTACCTCAAGGTTTGCTGTTAAAAGGCTCATATTGGCAGGTACTACCGCAATGTTTCCATTCGCTCCAAGTTGCATTACATCCGTTAATGTCTTATCTCCTGTGAGTACATCCGCAAAACTCGGTGCTTCATCATTCCATACACCGCACGCCTTGGATAAATTGCCCTGCTTGTCGTTGTCAATAATCAATACCTTTTTGTCGTAATCCTCTGCTAAGATATACCCCATGTTTACACTTGTTGTTGTCTTGGCACATCCGCCTTTCATGTTAATAATTGCAATAGTTTTCATTTATCTTTACCTCCTGTGTTTTTATTCTTCGCCGTGTGCTATTGCACACTTTATACAATCTCTAAATGGCTTTAGGCACTCTATAAAGCGTGCAAGCCTGTTTTGTGGTGGACTTCTTGGCATATATCCACCGCCTTTCCCGGCTATGTGATAGGCGTTGCAATTTTTCGCATTAAAAAATTACTAAAAACCTGTTGACTTACTGCACGCTCTCTAGTTGGCGTACCCACTGCTATTTTTTCACTCTATCCCTGCTACGGCTATTGGCTTGCCCTCGTCAGAAAACAGGTTGCCGACCTGTCTTGACGGCTCGGGGCGGTTGCCCCTTACCGTTTCGGCTCTTTATGCTTCTACTGTTTCGTGTCCTGTTGTAAAGAATACTTCTCTATCGCCCCAATCACGAATCTTTACCGTTTTTTCTTCTCTCTTGCTTTCGTTATATCTTCCTGCGTGGTAAATTGGTGCGTATGTAATTGTTTTTGCTGTTCTCTTTATAATCTCAAATACCACTGCGTTTTCTCCGTATCTTTTTCCTACCTCAAATTTTCTCATTGTTTCTTACCTCCGTTTTGCTTTCCTTTGATGATTTCATTATATACTTATATAAGTATATTTACAACCCGGGATAATTAACAAATATACTTATATAAGTACATCAATCTTTTGTGCAATTTGTATACTTATATAAGTATCATTCCTATATGCTCTTTTTCTTCTCTTCCAACTGCTGCCTTTTGCCTTTCAGATACTCCATATATTCTCCGTATGTCATTCCCGGCGGTGTGATTCTTCTTTGTGCTTCTCTTGCCTGTTTCGCCTTTTGGCTTAATACTGTTGCCTTGCTTACCGTCTTTTTCTCTTCTCTCTTTGGTTCTTCGGGTTTAATCCCTAATCTCCTTGCCTGTCGGTTCGGCTTTGCCTTGTTATATGTCAATGTCCTTTCCTGTTGGAATGGTATTACTTTCCTGTTTCTTCTCTTTTTTGCCATAACTGCCCCTTTCCAAATCGTCCGCAATTTCTGTTATACTCTGCATACAGGCTTTTATATTCGTGTCCGTGTCTGCCGTTATGCTTAATATGTTGCTTATCTGTCGTAACCTCTTTATCTGTTTTGGGTCAACTGCTGCCTTTTTCAGACATTCCGGGCATATCTCTATGCCCTCCAATGCCTTTTCTCCACATAAGCTACATTTCTTCATGTGTACCAACTCCTATTTTCTAAAGAACTTCAACACTCTTTCGTGCCACCAATACTTAAATACCGCCTTATAAAAGGCTCTCGTCTTTTCTTTCATTGTCCTTTTCTTCCTCCTGTAGGATTCGTATAATGCCTATATAGAGCCTTTCCGCACAATATACGCATACACTGTTACCTATTGCCCTGTATCGTGCCGTATCAGCTATAATATTGCCGTCTGCTCCGTATTTCGTCCAATTGTCCGGGTATCCCTGTAATCGTTCTCCCTCAACAGGTGTAAGCCTGCGGATTATGTATACAACTTTCTGCGTTGCTTTTTTTAACAGGTCTTTAATGCTTTTCTTCGGAGTGCTAGGGATATTCCCCTTTGTCTTGGTACTCTCTGTTATCAGAGTTTCCGACCCTCCGCCGTAAGACCCCCCCGCTGCCCTTAAAGTGCCGTTAATCTGTGTTTCCCTGTATCCTCCGTGCTGATTCTCTTCAAAGGCTTTCTTATCGGTTACAATCAATGGGGTATCTCCCCTTACGGTATTATTCTGTCCTGCGGTTAATGTTCCGCTTGTATCGCTCTCCCTGTATCCGTGGCGTTGGTATGCTTCGTAAAATACGCTGTGAATATCTGCCGTTGTGAGTGTCGGGCAAGGTCCCCCGACCTTTCCAACGCCTAATCCGTTGCTTGCCTTATTTCTTGTAACTTCATCCCTTAAAGGTATTACGCTTCGTTTCTCTTCGTACATGATGCAAGGCGTTTGACCTCCGCCACGCCCCATATTCTGTACTAAGGTTGGGGTAATATCTTTGTAGGTTCTTACCACACTGTCGGCGTGTGCAAAATCAAGACCTAAAACCTCCCCCCCCCCTCGGCTACTTTCTGCTCTAAGGCTATTCGTAGATTGTCCGGCAGCTTCCGCCCTTTGTTCTTTGCTCTTCGGAGTATACCCAAGCACGCTTTCGGACTTAAATAATATTTCTCCGGCACGTTGTCCTCCAAAATCTCCGATAAGGTAGATTCGTTTTCTACGTTGGGGTACTCCCCAATATTGAGCATCAAGGATTCTCCAAGCGGTGTCAACCTCCCCCCCTCTAACCATTCCTGCGGTTGCCCATTTACCACTTGCAGGCATTGGAATATTGGCGTTTGTGACTTTTTCAAGCACGGCTCTAAAATCCTCTCCGCCGTTACTCGAAAAAGCTCCGGGTACGTTCTCCCAAATAATGAAAGTTGGATATTTTCCATTTGTTGCTAACCTCATTTCTCTTATAATTCTTATTGCGTGTATGAATAACCCGGAACGATTACCTTTAAGTCCTTTTCTCTTTCCGGCTATGCTCAAATCTTGGCAAGGACTTCCAAAGGTTATAATATCTACAGGTTGTATTTCATCCCCTTTAAGTTCCGTAACGCTTCCAACGTGCATTACATCCCTAAAACGGTATCTTGTTATGTCGATACAATTCGGTTCTACCTCTGCGGCCCATAACGGTTTAATGGTGCATCCTGTATCTATCTCGCTCGGTATGCCTGCTGCATAGCAGAAACCTCCGATACCGTCAAATAGGCTACCTAGTGTTAATTGTTTCAACGCTTACCCTCCTTTCTGTTTTTCTTCTCCTGTTTTCTCTTGGCATATTCCTGTAAGTATCTTTCCTGTTCTTTGTCCTCTTCCATTCTTGCTAATCTTTTTTGATACCTTTTGTATATTTTGCAATCCTTTTCACAATCGGGGCAAGTTCTATACGGACACCCGATACATTCATGCAATCCGCCGTTCTCGTCCATATCAATACCGAATACATAAGAGAAAAATATAATAGCGAACGGAAGAATAAATAATACTGCTGCCACGGCAACGATAATTAAGATTACTGTTATTATTGTTTTCATTCCTGCCAATCCTCCAACTTTTTAACCCTTGTCTGTAGGTTGCTTATGGTTACTTTCATTTCCTCAATCTGATAAGGCAATACGTCCGTATTTTCAAACATATAAAGAACTTCTACCGCCCGGCTTATCGGCACACCACTTTTTAATCTCGGTTTATTGGTCTTTGGGTCAATCTCTGTAAGTCTGCCGTTCTTTGGTTTTCTCTTGGTGTCCTTTGCCGGTCCTGGCATTGCTTTATTCATCATCTTGTAATACGGAATCTCTGCCCCTATAATTCCGTTAAGTCACACTTAATAATCCTCCCTGTGCTGTGTCCTCTTCAATCTTCTTATCTGCTACTGCTGCCGTTTCCTGTAACTCCCGCTCCAACTTCTCCCAAATTAGAGGAATCATTAACTTGCAAACCATAATTGTATGTATTCTGCTTGTTGCTTCTGTCAATCTCTCGCACATATACACGAATAATAAGCCTGCGTTGGCATCCCCCTCCCAATCCGGGTTATCCTGTCTTGATTTCTTAAAAAGCGGTGTTTCTTTGTACTGCTGCCCTAATTCCTGTAAGATTTCTATTGAACGGTCTGTAAATATTACCTCTCCGCCCTCCTTAACCTCCGTTACGGTCAACAGTTCCATAATTTTATTTTTTTCGCTCTGCATTTTCGTATGCTCCTTTCAATTCCTCCGTGTGCATTAAGAAATGTACCGCACCGTCAAACTTAACCTTGTATTCCTCTATATCATCCGGCTTTAGGTACTGCCTGCCGTACATTTCTTTCATATCACGCCATACATTCCAAGGAATAAAGAAAAAATCATCCTGTATACAGATGCACACCCCGCATAACGCCCCTAATCGGCTATGCTTTTCCAATACGTCCATTTGCGTATCTGTAAGCACATTCCGGGTTATCCTGTCTTTGGTTGTCTTTTTGGCTTCAAATACAATCGACCGACCGCCGTATAAGGTCCCTTGAAAGTCGGGTTGTGCGTGTTTGCTGAAACGCCCGGTAAACTCTCCTGTCCTGTGATTCTTGCTTGTTACCTTGAAAGGCTCGGGCGTTTTGTCTATTGTGGCTATGCCGTGGTGTTCGTACATTTTGCACCCGGCTAAAATCTCTCTTTCAAAGTGCTGCCCCTGTGCATTGTTGAGCCTGTTTTTATACTGCTGCTTTAATTTATCTTCATCTACCGCCGTGGTTCTTGCCTGCTGCCACTTCTTTAATTCTTTTTCCGTGTCCGAATCGGTCACAAATCCTTGATTTATCAATGTTTTTCGCTCCTTTTTGTTAATTCATTCCACGGTATCAACCGCATACGCTTTTTGCCGTCCAATTCGTAAATAAATGATACCGTGCCATTCTTTAAGCTGTGTTCCGTGATAATGTCCGTTATCTGCATTTCTGCCGTGCCTAATCTTCTCGGGTATCCTGTAATAGCCATTCCCTCAATTATGGCAACCTCTACAATATCGCCCAACTCATAAGGGCAATGTGCCATGAATACCGCCTGTTGCATATTAACAACCGCTCCTTTCTCTGATTTCGTGAATGTGTAGTGTGTAATATTCCTTTCCGGGTTCTGCTCCCCACTCTTCCTTCCCTGCCTTAACATCCAATGAGCATAATGCGGTAAACTGTGGTCTACTGCTGCCATATCCGTTTCTGAATCCTATTAACTGTTTATCAAGTCCTGTAGGAATATTTGAGTTTGGGTACATTTCAAATATTTTCTTAAACCTCGTTGTATAATACGGTTTAATTTCTCTGTATTCCTCCTGTTTATCCCCGGAAAGAATCATACTGAACCATTTGCCCTTAGTTGGTAATATCATCATTTCAACCGCTTCTATTTCATCATCACAAAACAACCTTGTCATTCCGTTGTGGTAATGTTCTGCATAAGGCTTATCAACTTTTAAATTTGCTCTTGCGTATCTGTCGTATGTTGATTCCGCTGTAATTGTTCCTGTTATTCCTGTCATATCTTTGTTGCAATCTCCTGTCATTCCGTACCTGTAATGTAGTACCGACTTTGCATTTATAACTCTTATTCGTTGCCCTACTCTATATTCTTTACCGCCTATCTGCATTTCCTACCTCCATTTTCTTAACTTTATTTTTTAAAAGTTCCTGTAATTTCTTTTTCTTCACATTCTCCGGCTTGCTGTCCTCATACTCCTGTTGGCTCTTCTCCCACGCTTCTACAGGTACTCCGTTCATGTACTCCAATGGCTCAAATGTATCGGGGTCAAAGTTTTTCGGTATTTTTCCCTCTAACGCTTCTCTTTTTAAAGTTTCTTTCCATGAATGGTCTACTTTGTATCTGTCGCAAGTAAAATATGTGTAGTTGAAACTCGTTACTTCTCTTCCGTATCCTGCGTTTATATGTGGCATAACATTACGGCGGTTTTCCGGTCCTTTTGGGTGTGTGCAATATATTCCGTTTGGGTATTCCGATTCCGTATGAAAGCCATTGAAATACTCACACATTCCACAGATTCCATAAAATTCATTCGGTCTACACGGTCCGCAATGCTCTGTATATACTTCTTGGTCTGTGAGGTCAAAACTCTTTGTATTATCGTTCCAATGTAAAGACCTGCCGCTAAATATGCCGATTTTACACGGTGTGTCATATTTATTTTTCCCTGTGCCGTATTCAAAGTTTTCTTCGCTATCTCTGAATCTGCAATATTTACAATCCGTTTCCCAAATCTTGGGCGGTATCATTTTATTTTTATCCATTCTTTAATCCCTCACTTTCCGCAATCGTAGGTAGCAATTCCACCCCGTATAGTCGTTGTACTCAAAATCTATCTTGGTAGGCTCGTACCCTTTGTATAGTTTTCTCCATACCTCCTTATCTTCCGGGGTCTTTGCGTACTCTCGGAGTTTTCTAAAACTCCATTTATGGTCGTTTTTCTTTACCTTTGGCTTTTTAAGGTTCATTGATGTAGACCATTTTTTACAACCTTTTTTACGCTTGTTTATGTAATTTACTATGCCCTCTAATCCGTTTTCGTTCGGCTGCAACCTGTCACAGTTCACGAATCCGTAATAATCTACATTGGCTCTGTATTCCGGGTCGTTTGCCTTTTTCCAATTTATCCTTGTGGTACTCCACATTAACTCTAAATCGTCACGGTCCAACCCTCCGTTGTTGATAATGATATGGTGGTGGATTCTTACGGCTTTTGTTGTCTTATCATCCGTATCAATCCCCTGTAATGTAAGCTGCCCCTCTTCCTCTTCCGGGGTGTATTCGGTTACAAGCATATACTTTAAATCCTCGCCTGTTTCCCTCTTCATTTTCCTTTTGATGCGGTCTAAGTAGTTATGCACATTCTTTTCCGCTTCCTCCAAGGACATAGGCAAATGTTCGTTGTTGTATGTAGCTGATATATGAAAATCATTTGTACCAAAATTAGTATTGGCAATCTGTACGAATCTTCTTTTACTTCTCTTGTCATTAAGGTTTTTTTGAGCCTGTGAGGATTTACCCTTTTTTCCCTTACCTGCTTCCGGCATATTCGTAACTGCTACTATGTCAACCTCTAAGTATTCCTCTCCGCAATATATCCTCTTCTCACGGATAAAGTTCTTTCTCTTCTTTGCCATACCGTTCATTCTCCTTATACTACAAGTCCATAAGGGTACACCTATTAAACTATATACTTATACAAGTATAGTCTTATATAAGTATATAATTTTATGAATGTCCTAGATGTTAATACCCCATACAAGGTCCTCAACACGCCCCTTTTATAGCCTTTTGGCGTGTGATTTTAAGGCTTTTTTATTGACTTTGTGCAAGCCTTATAGTATAATTTGAATAGGTGTAATTATCGCTATAAGGCGGTATCTTGGGAACTCGCATAAGCCACTGTGCAAGTTCCTTTTCTTTTGTCTTTTCCCTGTATATCTTGGTTGCAAAATCTACCGTGTAATACCCTCCACAACCTTTATGTTTTGCCATATACGAACAACTAAGCGATATTTGACCGCATTTTAAGCATTTGAGTTTAAAATACGGCAATGCCGTTATCTGCGTGTTTAGGCAAGGAATATATGGTATATCCAATCCGTTATCTGCGTGGTATCTGATACCCTCCACAAAGTCCGAATAATCTACCATGTTTCCAATGTTCTTTATATTCTCGGTATCCAAATCTCCGACCTCTATAATCTCGCCGTTTACTATGTCTACCGTTGTTTCCAAGTCCTGTACTATGAAATAGCCTATTTCCTCTGCTGTTTCATAAAGCAATATATCCTGCTCGTAAATCGGTTTTCTGAATCTGTCGGCTGCATCCGTCTGTCTGCACATTGTATTTATATCTATCTCATATACATTTGCACCCGGATAACCGCCCTCGTCTATATAATGACCTGCGGGGCGTACTGCCCCGTCACTCGGTCTTATTGGTGGTTCTGTTATGTATTCGCCCTCTATCCATATTGGATATGGTGTACTACTGCTTTTTACCTTTGCTCTCACTTTCCTGTACCCCTCTTTCTGCAATCGTACCGATAATCTCCATAGATGCCGTGTCGGATACTCCTGCTTCATTCACGCACGGTAAAAGCTGATGTATCACACCCTCGGGGTCAATCCAACGGAATATAACCACATCTGCAAGTCTTACTTTTACCGTGTTGCTGCCGTCTTTTCCTGTGAATCCCTGTAATGTGTTGTACTCCCTGTCAACTGTTGCTTTGTCTACTACAAATTCTCTTACCTGTCCGTCTACTTCCAAGGCTACGATATCGCCTGTATACATTCTCTTGCCGTTCTTATCCCTGTACGGTGTCTGTTCTCCCAAGGTGTCCGGGAATATCTCTTTAAAATCTCCGTAGACCGTGCCAATCTCCGCTATCTCGTCCGTTTCATATCCATAAGACGGCATACCGTAGACCCACTCGTAAGATTCTTTTTCCCTGTTATATGTCAATCCTCTGTACTTCATTGTCCTACCTTTCCCAAGGTTTTAATATAAGAGGGTGCTGCTCTTTAATCTCACGGCTACGCTCTACATTGGTCTGTAATATAAGCTGTGCCTTTTGCATTTCCTCTTGTGGCATTTCCTTATCTTTGTACTCGTCTATAAATTCTTGGTATTCCTGTATCTTTTTCCTTAACTCTGCATCCGTGGCGGATATGACATATACGGTACTGCAATGTCTACAACGCCAATACCTGTATTCGATTTCCCCGACTTTCTTATAACTCGGCTTTATCTTTCCTATGGATTTATGGCACTTATCGCATACTATTGTAGGCTTATACTTTCTTTTTATTGGTTTCACTTTATCCCTCCTGTAGCACCTTTAGGCTCTTAATGTGGGATACCCGGAATAAACAAGATTTACATACATAAGTACCCTTGTGAGATAAAAAGTAATACCCAACTTTCAAGTAAAGGTTGGGGTCGTTTTTTACCTCTTCTGTTCCTGTTTTTCTTAAAATCCCCTGTATTGTATCGCCGTCAAATAACTTTACTTCCACACTTTTGCCTATGTGCTTTTCTAATTCGCTTCGCTTCATGGTTGCACCCTTTCAATTACAGGGGTGCTACCGCACCCCTTAACAGTTATTCAGTAATCAGTTTTCCGTTTACCTCATAAAAAGCGGAGCGGAAACCAACGTCGCCGTACGAGAGGGAACGAGGGCCATGCAACGTGAGAGCGGACGGACCCGAATGGGAAGTACGGTAGAACGCCGACCCACGGACAGGCAAATATTCGCCCTCTGTGGCATCAAAGTATACATAGGTCTTATTCTCTTCCTCTGCTCTTTTATCCGGGATAATTCCCAAGTCTTTAAGTACCTGTGGAATCTCTGATAACTCAACCTCTAATTCATCAATTCTTACTCCGTCATAATCCGGCGTATAATCATCTGCTGCCACGGTATCCGTAATTGTGATTTCTCCACATTCCACATTTGCCCTTACCGGCCCCTTGGATGTTTCCACCTGCTGCCATTCGGTGCTATCCTTTGACAGGTCGCAATATGTGGATGCTGCTTTATTGTCCGGGATAAACTCGATTACTCCGTCCTTAATCCTTAATCCTGCCAACCATTCCCATACATTACCGTTAAGGTCTGATACTCCATAAGGTGTATGGTCGTGATTCCATGTAACTGGTCCTGTACCTGTATATGTCCGTCCAAAACCGCTTACTTTACCCTGTTCGTCCTTGTGGTAATAGTCTTTGCCCCAATCGGTGTTACCGTGTGGCATTGTGCCTTTTTCCCTACTCTGATTTAACAGGTATTCATACTCTACGGCGGTCATAAGATGCCAACCCAGCCCCTTGCATCTGCAAGCCTGTACTGCTTCGTCAAATGTGATATTTACGGTCGGGTCTGCCATTGGCATACTGTAGGCTCTGCCGTCAATTACTGTATTCGGGTACTTGGATATGTAAATGGCATCCGCCACCTTATCCCCGATTTTGAATACTGTCGGGATTTCCTCGGTATCCTTTGGTCTTACGAATCTGCACATGATAGACGGAATCCCTCTATCATCAAAAATTACTACATTGTTGTGGTCTACTGCGTTCATTGTTCCTTGTCCTCCTGTTTTCTACTTCTTTGCGTAAATTGAATGTAACTTTATGCTTCCACGCCTTTTTATGCTTTCCTCGGTGTGTAATCCCGAATCAAAAAATGCACAAAAGGTAGTACCGCCGATAATGCTTGTTGCAACTATGTAGCTGCCGATATTATGAAACTCGCACCGTTTCACATTTCGGTATACTGCTGTGTGCTTCTCTGTTCTGCTTCCTGCCATGCTGACCCTCCTTTCTCGGTGTTACCTTTACGGTTATTTCTACACCCTCTCTCTGTCCTATCAGCATAGCCAAGGTGTCATAGAAGCGTTGTACCTGTTCTATGTTCAAGTCGTATCGCCCTCTCTTCCTCTGCTATATCAACTGCTGCCTGTCTTATTTCTTTGCAATCCTCTTTTAAAAGGTCTGCTGTCATTTCCATAACTTCCAACGGTAGGTTTTCATCTACCACTAGAGAGCCGACCATATCCGCCAACTCTCTAGCTTTTTCTTTTACGTTTAAATCCAATTCCTTATCTCCTTTATCTAAAGAGCCTATGCCGTTGCTGTTGCTTTTTCTTTGTCCTGTTTCTGTGCATCAACCTTAATAGCCATGCCCTCGCCAAGACCAAGCAGATAACTTTTATCGCTCTCTGAAAGTTTAGGAATGATTAAAGCGAATGTTTCGATAATCTGTTTTTCTCTCTCTGACATAAAAGCCACTTCCTTTCTATAGAATCCATTGTTTACTGCAACTCGTTGTTGCTGTTAGCACTATAATAAGTCTTGTTAGCACTTTTGTCAATACTATTTTGTTGCTTTTAACACTTTTTGTTGCTTTTAGCACATTTTATATTGACTTTTATGTTTTTGCGTTGTATTCTTGTTTTTAAGAAAGGTGGTGTTATACATATGAACGAACGGTTGAAGAAGCTGCGAAAAGCTTTAGACCTAACACAACAGGAATTTGCTGATAGAATCGGTATAAAAAGAAATTCCTTTGCCAATTACGAAACTGGCAGAAACACGCCAATAGATGCCATTATTATATCTATTTGTCGTGAGTTTAATGTAAGTGAGGATTGGTTGCGTGACGGCATTGGAGATATGTTTTTACCAACTGACCGAAACGCCGACATTGCCAAATTGACAAAACAGTTATTGAATGAGGAAAGCGATTCATTTAAAAACAGGTTCGTTTCCATGTTGGCTAATCTGACTATTGAGGAATGGGAATTTTTAGAGCGAAAAGCTAAAGAATTGTGCGGAATGGATGACAAGGATAAAAAGCCGGAGTAGGTACTTACCTCTCCGGCCCCAAGAAATGTTAATTATCTTTTAGCATTTCTTTGATAAGAGCATATATGTATTTTAGGTATTTTTCTTCCTGTATATCTCTTATCATTTCAATAATTTTTTCCTTGTAGTTCATGCGTTTAAACCCTCCTTTGCTTGTATATATTATACTGCTGCAATATGGGTTTTTGTTAAATTTTGGTACGATTTCCAATATTATGGAAATTATTTATAGTCACTATCGAATAAATCGGTTATTTTCATATTCAATGCTTTGGCTATAGCTTCCAACTCCGCTATAGTCGGGGATACCCTTTCATTCTCAATATTATTGAGTGTGCTTTTGCTTATCCCTGTCATTTTCGATAGCTTGACAAGTGTAACTTTTTTATTATTTCTTGCCTGCCAAGTTAGTATTTTCATCTTGCACCTCCTAGATGCTTTTATTATCCCCGGAGGTTGGCAGACTATTATTTTTAAGGAGGTCTATTATGGGAATCACAAACGATAGCGTTTTTGAGAAGAACCAAAATGATTGGTTGGAATGGGGTATTGATATTCACAATGACCCCGAACAGGTAAAGCGTATAAATAATTCTAAGTCCAAAGATACCACTCCCGTTTCCGTTTCGGAACACTCTGGCGTATTTCATGGGTCTAAAAAGGATTATTCAACAACTCTTTTAACCTGTTCTTGCCGTGATTTTGCCATAAGAAAAAAGCCATGCAAGCATATGTACCGTCTTGCTTATGAGCTGGGCGTTTATATGTTTGACGGTGTTATCTCGGATGCTTCTGTATCTGAAAAGAAGCGTATAGATGATGTTATGCCTATTGTATTTTCTTTATCTGACGATTTGCAAATATTATACCGTGATATTTGCTATTCTTGTGGAAATGATAACAAAACATCCAAGGGTTATATGTTGGATGCGGATATAGCAAAAATTTTTATGGATAAACATTTGCTTTGTCCTGTTACGGATAAGGCAAAATTGATTACTCATTGCTATGTCAATGACGTAAGAAATGTTTTAAAAACGCTTACTGATGATAAGTTACCTCGCAAAGGTTCGGAATTATTTGATTATGCTTTAAGTAATTTCCCTAATATCGTCTTGCCTTTGCCGTCTGATAAAGCGTGTTTAGAACTTCCTAGCGAAATTTCTCATTTAGCTATGAGTATCAGAAAAAGGCTTTATGATAAGTTTCCTGCCGACAATAACGACTTTTATTTTTAAGGCATTATTATAAAGCAAAAACCGCCAACTACTGCAAATAGCTGACGGTTTCCTAATTCCTTTTGTTAGACAAAGGAACTGATTTAAACGCACCTGTATTATAGCAGATTTTCTATTGTCTTTCAAAGGGTTTTTATTTTTTATACCTATTTTTCTAAGAAAGGCGGTTTGCTATATGTCTACCACGCATTTTTACTCACATTACCCAACCATAGAATATAAAACCTGTGCTTTATATGTCCGCTGTTCCAAGGAAGAACAAGCCAAGTTTGGCGATACCATAGAAGCACAGATAGAGGACTTAAAAGCCTTTGCAAAGCTGCACCATTTAAAAATATATGCAATCTATGTAGATGAGGGGCATACCGCAAGAAAGAAATATAACAAGCGTAAGGAATTTATGCGGATGCTCCAAGATGTAGAATTGCATAAGTTTGAGTATATCATATTCACAAAATTAGACCGTTGGTTTCGTAATATTGCCGATTTCTATAAGATACAGGAAATACTTGATAACAACGGCGTAACTTGGCTTACTGCCTTGGAACGCTACGAAATGGAAACAACCAACGGTAAACTTAACGTAAATATCCGCCTGTCTGTCGCACAGGATGAAGCCGACCGGGATAGTGACCGTATTAAGGATGTATTCCGCCTTAAAGTAAAAAAAGGGGAAGCTATTACAGGCAGCCTACCTATTGGCTTAACTGTCGGAGAAAATGGCAAGGTTGATATTGACCCCGATACGGTCCAAATCGCTTATGATATGTTTGATTATTTTGAAACGCATAATAGTAAGCGTGGTACTCTCCTGTACCTCATTGACAAGTACAACCGTTATTTTTGTTACGAAACTATTTCCCGTGCTTTAAGGAATCCTCTGTATAAAGGGGAATACAGGGGCAACCCGGATTACTGCCCTAAGATTATCGACCCTGCCCGATTCGACCGTATACAGGTGCTTGGTAAACGTAACGTAAAGGTTCGTAAAAATAACCGTTACTATGTCTTTTCCGGCTTGGCTCAATGTAAAGAGTGCGGTCATGCCCTCGTAGCCAATACAACCGTACAGAAAAGGTATAACAGGGAATATACACAATACAGATGCAATTATTACTCAAACTCTCATTTATGCACTCATTCGCACGGAATGAATGAAAAAGCTATAGAAAAATACTTGTTGGATAATATAAAGCCAGAACTTGAAAAGTATGTTACCGCTTATGAGGTAAAGCAGAACGCACCGACCAAAAAGGCGGACCCAAGCAAAATTAAAGCCAAGATGCAAAGGCTCAAAGAATTGTATGTAAATGAATTGATAGACCTTGACGATTACCGCATAGAATACGAACAATACAAACAGGAACTTGATAGACTTACCTCTACTGCTGCCCCGGAAGTAAAAGACCTGTCGGCTATTCGTTCATTCCTTGCCCTTGACCTCCAAAGTATATATGATAGTCTGACCCCACAGGAAAAGCGTACTTTATGGAGTAGTATTATTGATAAAATCATCATTTCAGACAGTGGAGATATTGAGATAGTATTTTTATGATGTTTGTTGTACTATCTTATACGCTCCTGTCGGCTCATCTGCAAATATAATTTCCGGACGATTCACCAGTGCTCTTGCAATTGCTACTCTCTGCTGCTGTCCTCCGGATAACTGATTTGGCAGATTATAAATCCGGTTTTCAATCCCCAGAGTTGCAATGATATCATTTACATACGCTTCATCCACTTTTCTTCCATCCAGCCCCAGTGGCAGTACAATATTTTCCCAGACATTAACAGATGAAACCAGATTAAATGCCTGAAAAACAAATCCGATTTTTCTTCTGCGGAAAACAGCAAGGGCATCTTCCTTCATCCTGTATAAATCTTTCCCTGCTAAAGTAACACTGCCTTTTGTCGGGGTGTCTAGCCCTCCAAGCATATGAAGTAATGTACTTTTACCGGAACCTGACTTTCCAACAATTGCGACAAATTCTCCCTGCTCAATCTGAATGTCCACCTGATTGACCGCTTTGACCTGATTCTCACCTGCGCCATAAAACTTACAAAGCTGCTTGGTTTCTAATATCACACTCATGTGTTGCCTCCTTTTCAATTCTGTAAAGTGTACCTTTTCAACCTACATCCAAATTGTATCAGGATAATCTTTCATTTCACTTTCAAAAAACGAGCAGAAGTCTTACAGAATTGTAAGATTTCTGCTCACTTAAAATTTAACCAACATATGGTAATTGAATCACAAACGTGCTTCCTTTTTTCTTTTTGCCGGAGGTTACCGTAATCGTACCTGCGTGTTTTTCGATAATTTCTCTCGATAGAAAAAGTCCGATTCCTGTACCACTCTTTTCCATGACCTCCCTGGAACTTCCTCTGTAAAATCGTTGAAAAATTTTGTGATACTCATTCTGCGGAATACCAATTCCCTGATCCTCAATTTCCATTCTTACAAGATCGTTTCTTTTTTGTAACCGGATAAATATTTTTGAACCACACGGACTGTACTTGACCGCATTATCCAGAACGTTGATCACAGCTTCACCAAGCCACCTTTTATCCTGCATAATCGTGCATGTTTCCAGCTCTTTTTCATAGTCAAAAACGAATTCAATTTCTTTCTCATCCGCTTTAGGATAAGTGCGGTTCACAGCAGATATGACAGTATCCATAAGCGGAAGTTTTTTCTTATTAATCTGAATCAGTCCAGTTTCCATCTTGGATATTTCAAGAAGCGACTGCAATAATGTCTCCAGTCCATCCAGAGCACTCCGACAACGGATACGAAACTCCTCCTGTTCTGTGGCACTTAAGTCATTCTGCATCAGCACACTAAAACATGTATCCAAAGCTGCAACCGGTGTCTTTAACTGGTGAGAAATATCAGAAACCATTTCTTTCGTGTTCTCCTTTTCTGCCCTTGCTTCTTCCTTTATCAACTGAATATGATGTCCGATTGCTTCAAGCTGGTCATTCAATTTTTCCAGTTCTGCATGATTTTCCGTTTTCAGTAAATCATCAAATTTATTTTCACGGAATCTGATCAGAATTTCTTCCAACTGGTCTAAAATTTTCTGATGACACGCATCTTCTTTTTTCTTCCAATAAAGTAAAAAAGTCAAAAGAAGCACGCATATCACAGTGCTTACAGCACCGGTCACCATAACCTGATGCCGGAATTGCGAATAAAATGCATTCCCTTTATTCCCCCAGTATCCATATTGCTCCAATAATCGCCTTCCCTGTTCGTTAGTTTCAATATCCTTATCCTTAAGCAATTCCGAAACAGCATCCAGCCCGGAAAATTCTTCCTTTGCAGCAATCTCTGTCATAAGATTCATTTTATATTTATAATCTTCATAAAACACATACGTGGTAAAGCAATTTAATATTGCAAACAATAATATGACAGGTAATACCAAGGAGAGCACTACTGTAATCTTCTTGCGATATCTCTTTGTCACTGCCTTACCTCCTGATTCCATATATACCCAAGACCTCTGATATTCTTTATATAGACCG
>ERZ779737.1277-NODE-1277-length-20164-cov-8.219504_pt1 | contig 20164 bp, 19 predicted proteins | sample MGYA00511889_ERZ779737 | MGnify/ENA primary metagenome ERZ779737 (study PRJEB29588, sample SAMEA2163575) | human gut metagenome | biome: human gut; feature: human-associated habitat; material: faeces | place: Denmark | collected 2008/2010 ...
CACCCAATATTTGGAATAGCAAAAGATATTCAGAAAGATTTAGATTTACTATGTACTCCAAATAGTGCTTGATTATTAATGATTTGCAATTTTATGATATTTCTTGAATATGTAGGTTCGAGAGCCTGTCTCTCCGCTGAAACCTAAGACATTAGGTAGTCAAATTAAGACAAGTCCCGTAAAATCAACGTTTTACGGGACTTTTTCTATTTAGCCGATGGACAACCGAAAGACATTAAAATGGCCACTTCTGACATGCTTTCGTTACTAAATCGTTACTGAAAAATTGGGAAAATCTTCTGTAACGATTTTGGGGGTAAATACTTGATTTGTTGTTTGTTGATGCTTAAATGTCTTTTGTGGCGTTAAGAAGCAAAAATAAAATAGGATACTATATTGATTATAATATCCTATTTTATTCAATCTCTCTTGTTGTGACTTCAATATGATTCTCCTCGTATAAACATATTCTGATAGTTAATCACCAGCCGTTTGAATGATAATACGAAATCTGCTCCCAATGAACCAGAAAACAACTGGCTGTCGTTTTCTGTATTCTTAATGACTTCTGTATTATGCAATGTTACGGTAGCACCTGCCGCCTCGAAACAGAATTCTGGCAATGTTACTGCTTTTATCTGCGATATTCCGCCAAAACCTCCACGGGAAGTGGACTGTTCTGTGAGTCCGTCAATGGCATCGGGGAATGTTTTTGCAAATTTGTTCCCCAAATCGGACTTTACATTTCCGGTATCAAATATCAAATCAAACGGCTGTCCGTTATAGTTGATTCTCACTTGGGGTGTATTTGATGACAGGTACATATTGGGTTCTCCTGCAGATGCTTTTTGTGGGAAAACGAATCTTCCGGCTTCATTGTCTATGATGATTTCCTTTGCATCTCTGATAAAGTGGTAGCCAAGTACTCCGTCAAATGCAAATATCGAATCGAGTTCATTGTCAGGAGGTGCAACCATAAAAACAGGGTTGTGATATATCATCTCTCCAATTTTCATAGAATCTGCCTTAGCAAGTTTTACAAACCCTATCTCCATGCCTGATACCGGAATCGAATCTGCTACAATTTTTAGACCGGCTTCTTCTGCATATTTTTCTGAAACGAAATTGCCAAAAGAACAACCTGTGTCGAAAATATAGTTTTTCGTTACGCCGTTTACTTCTACAGGTATATAAATATGTTTGCCTCTTCCTACTGTTTCCACGCTTAACGGTACTGTAACATCTTGGTTGGGGCGTTCAAGATATGGTTTGGGCATATTGGCAAGTGCTTTGCCTATTTTCTCTATAAACACAAAACTGTAAAGGGCTTCAAACGGGACGGAGTTTTTGAGTGCATTCACCAAATTTTCTCCAACTTCTCCTGCTTGCTCGTACATGCCCAGATTTAAAAAGTTCATGCCTTGCAAAGCAGCCATGCCTATTGAGGTTTCTGCCCCCATTTCATTTTGGTGATGGAGCAACAGGCTGTCAAGGGCAACGGCGGCACTTTCCGGCTTATTAAATCCAATGCCTAATTGTGCATCAGCTATCAGATTAAGCATTTTGATACTCACAGAGTCTCTTAGATTCGGATATTCTTTTCTTAATTGAAACAAATCGCCGTTATTCAGAATTTCGCCCATTCTCACATCTGCCTGTGTTTGAGAATAAGTAGAATTGTATGCCAATAAAAAGGCGATAAGGAGAAACGAAAGTCTATTTATAATTCTCATATTGATTTATGTATTAAACAGTGAACAAATATAGCATATAAACATGGAAAGGGGGGGCAAGAAAAATACATTTGGCTGCTTCTTTCTGCAAAATTTGAGCAATTTAACGGATATCAATGATTTGGGTATAAATCTCAGTAAAAGGTATACAGCATGGGAGCGGAATAAGGTCTACTTTTGTAGTGAAAACAAATTGCTAACCGATTAAAATGGTGGAGTTATGAGATTTAAACTGATTTTAGTATTTAGCGCATTGGTAATAAACAGTACAATTATTATGGCACAGAAAACAATTAAACAGACTGCTGGAAGAGATCAGCTGGGAGAGTTTGCTCCTAAATTTGCAGAATTGAATGATGATGTCCTTTTTGGTGAGGTGTGGAGCCGTACGGACAAGTTGGGACTGCGCGACCGCAGTCTGGTGACTATCACTGCCTTGATCAGTCAGGGAATTACTGACAGTTCATTGATTTATCATCTTCAGTCGGCCAAACAGAATGGTATTACTCGTACTGAGATTGCTGAGATTCTTACGCATATGGGGTTCTATGCGGGTTGGCCAAAGGTATGGGCGGCTTTTAGACTGGCCAAGGATGTTTGGACGGAGGATGTTGCCGGAACAGATGCGAAGTCTGCTTTCCAGCGTGAAATGATTTTTCCGATAGGCGAACCTAATACGGCGTATGCTCAGTATTTTATAGGAAATAGTTATTTGGCTCCTGTCTCGAAAGAGCAGGTTCCGGTTTCTAATGTAACCTTTGAGCCTGGATGCCGGAATAATTGGCATGTTCATCGCGCAACAAAGGGAGGTGGACAGATGCTGATTGGAGTGGCAGGCCGTGGCTGGTATCAGGAAGAAGGAAAACCTGCAGTTGAAATCTTGCCCGGTACCGTAATCCATATACCGGCGAATGTCAAGCACTGGCATGGAGCGGCTGCTGACAGTTGGTTTGCTCATCTGGCTTTTGAGGTGGCTGGAGAAAATACTTCGAACGAATGGTTGGAGCCGGTGTCGGATGAGGAGTATGGCAAGTTGAAATGATGGATTCTTGGAGGTCTTCTAGTAATTAGAAGAATTTCATGCAGATATTTCCCTAACTAGGAAAAAATATTTTCCCAGTTGGGGAAATTTTTTTCTCTAACTGGGTGGGAAAAACGGCTTAATAGTCCAAGATGTTTTTTTAGTGGAAAGGAAGAATGGGTTTATGAAAAGTGGGTAACAAAAAAACTCTGATTCATTTCGAATCAGAGCTTTTTGCGGTGCGTACGGGACTCGAACCCGTGACCCCATGCGTGACAGGCATGTATTCTAACCAGCTGAACTAACGCACCATTGTTTCATTGTTTTGTTGCTATCTCTCTCGATTGCGGTTGCAAAGGTAGACATTTATTTTGAATCTGCAATAGCATTCTGATTTTTTCTTGTATAAAATCTCATTTTTCTATCTGTTTTGTCGCAAATATGGGTCGTCGGGGGGGGATTTGCATTGTTTTAGAGGGCTTGGATACCAGGTTTGTGAGGGAGAATATCCGATGTGTAGCGGGGCTCATGTGATTATTGAACTTATATAGTAGGAATGGGTAGTTGGGTAGAAATATGGTTCCAGACTGACTGTGAAATAACGATAGAGAAAGTTATAGCCTTGTTTTATTAGGAAAACGGAACTTTAAAAGATGATTTTAAAACTTATTGCTTGAAAAATTCGTTATTTAGCAATAAATGGTTATTTTTGCCTTCCTAAAAATGAGACTAATATAAAGATGTAGTAAATAAAAGTATTTTGGTATGATGAAAACAGCCAAATTGTTGCTGTATTGCCCTGACAGACCTGGAATTCTGGCAGAAGTAACAGACTTTATAACGGTAAACAAGGGCAATATTATCTATCTGGACCAGCATGTAGATCATGTGGAGAATATCTTTTTTATGCGGATAGAGTGGGAATTGAAAGATTTTTTGATTCCTCAGGAAAAAATAGAGGATTATTTTGAAACGTTATATGCACAGAAATACGGAATGTACTTTCGCTTGTATTTCTCGGATGTGAAACCGAGGATGGCTATTTTTGTGTCTAAAATGTCGCACTGCTTGTTTGACTTGCTGGCACGTTATACGGCAGGGGAGTGGAATGTAGAGGTTTCTCTTATCATAAGTAATCATCCTGATTTGCAACATGTGGCAGAAAGGTTTGGCATTCCTTTTTATCTTTTCCCTATTACCAAAGAAAACAAGCAGGAACAGGAAAGAAGAGAGATGGAGGTGCTTGCCAAGCATAAAGTGAACTTTATCGTACTGGCGCGTTATATGCAGGTTGTTTCCGAGCATTTGATAAATGCGTATCCGAACCGCATTATTAATATTCACCATTCTTTTCTGCCGGCTTTTGTGGGGGCAAAGCCCTATCACGCCGCTTTCGAACGTGGCGTGAAAATTATAGGAGCTACCAGTCACTATGTGACTACCGAACTGGATGCTGGTCCTATTATCGAACAGGATGTGGTGCGTATCTCGCATAAAGATACGGTGAATGATTTGGTGAACAAAGGTAAGGATCTGGAAAAAATAGTTCTTTCGCGAGCTGTTCAGAAACATATCGAAAGAAAGGTGCTGACTTATAAAAATAAAACGGTTATATTTAGCTGATTTTATTAATGTGCTACACTTTATAGAATAAATAAAAGGCAGGTTGATATGAAAGTGGCAATAATCAAATATAATGCAGGCAACATTTGTTCTGTGGATTATGCGTTGAGGCGTCTTGGGGTGACTCCTGTTATAACAGCCGATAAGGAGGAATTGCTTAGTGCGGATAAAATTATCTTTCCGGGTGTAGGAGAAGCTGAAACGACCATGCGTTTTCTGTGTTCGTGTGGGATGGACCGGTTGATAAAAGAACTTAATCGGCCTTTGCTGGGTATCTGTTTGGGTATGCAGTTGATGTGCAGGCATTCGGAAGAAGGTGATGTAGATTGCCTGGGTATTTTCGACACGGAAGTGAAGCGCTTTGTGCCATTGAAGCATGAGGATAAGGTGCCGCATATGGGCTGGAACACGATAGGGCAGACATGTAGTGGTCTGTTTGAGGGCTTTACCAAAGAAGAATACGTATACTTTGTACATAGTTACTATGTACCGGTTAATGATTGTACGGCTGCTGTGACGGATTATATCCATCCGTTCAGTGCTGCTTTGCATAAGGACAATTTTTATGCCACCCAGTTTCACCCGGAGAAAAGCGGTAGTGTCGGCGAACGTATTCTGAGTAATTTTTTGGCATTGTAACAGTATATATAATAATAGTATATTCCTTAATATGATAGAACTTATTCCGGCCATTGATATAATTGATGGAAAGTGTGTGCGGCTTTCGCAAGGCGATTACAATAGCAAGAAGGTGTATAATGACGATCCGTTGGAGGTGGCGAAAGAGTTGGAGGCTCATGGCATCAGACGTCTGCATGTCGTCGATTTGGATGGAGCAGCTTCTCATCATGTAGTCAACTATCGTACGTTGCAGCGGATTGCTTCAGGCACTGCATTGGTGATTGATTTTGGAGGTGGAGTGAAGAGCGATGAAGACTTGAGAATTGCTTTCGAAAGTGGTGCGCGGATGGTTACGGGTGGAAGTATTGCGGTGACCAATCCGGATATGTTTTGCCATTGGCTGGACTTGTATGGACAGGAGAAAATAATATTGGGAGCTGATGTGAAGGATGAGAAGGTGGCTGTCGGTGGATGGAAGGAAGAGAGTGTCTGGAAGCTGTTTCCTTTTCTGAAGGACTATCATGCTCGGGGAGTTACGAAGGTGATCTGTACGGATATTGGTTGTGACGGTATGTTGCAAGGACCTGCCGTTGCGCTCTATAAAAAGATACTGGCGGAATTTCCGGAACTTTATCTGATAGCCAGTGGAGGCGTGGGAAGTATGGGCGATATTGAAATGCTGGAGTTGGCGGGAGTCCCGGCGGTTATTTTTGGAAAAGCATTGTACGAGGGACGTATTACGTTGAAAGAGTTGGAGAAGAAACTTGCCTGAATGATGCCCGACAGCAACTGACAGGTGCATGAGAAGATAAAGAATGATGAAATAATAAATAATAGAATTGTGTTAGCGAAAAGAATAATACCTTGTCTTGACATCAAGAATGGACAAACCGTAAAAGGCACGAATTTTGTGAATCTGCGTCAGGCGGGCGATCCTGTTGAACTGGCTCGTGCCTACAGTGAACAGGGAGCGGACGAATTAGTCTTTTTGGATATTACAGCCAGTTTTGAAGGTCGTAAGACTTTTGTTGAATTGGTGAAACGTATCGCTGCCAATATCAGCATACCTTTTACGGTTGGTGGGGGAATTCACGAATTGAGTGACGTAGACCGGTTGTTGAGTGCAGGTGCTGATAAGATATCTGTTAATTCGGCAGCTATCCGTCGGCCTGAACTGATAGACGAGATAGCCAAGCATTTCGGTTCGCAGGTGTGTGTGCTGGCTGTTGACGCCAAACTGTCGGATAAAGGATGGTGGTGTTATCTTAATGGTGGACGGGTGGAAACTGACAAAGAACTGTTTGCTTGGGTGAAAGAAGCTCAGGAACGGGGAGCAGGAGAAGTCTTGTTTACCAGTATGGATCACGATGGTGTGAAAAACGGGTATGCCAATGAGGCACTTTCGGCGATGTCGGAAACCTTGTCCATACCGGTTATCGCATCTGGTGGAGCAGGAAAAAAAGAGCATTTCAGAGACGTTTTTATGCAGGGAAAAGCCGACGCTGCGTTGGCTGCCAGTGTTTTTCATTTCGGAGAAATAAAAATTCCCGAATTAAAATCGTATCTTTGTGCCCAAGGTATTGCAATGAGACGTTAAGTTGATCTGTAAAATAACTAATTTTTGAATGGAAATGGATTTTGATAAGATGAATGGACTTGTTCCAGCTATTATACAGGATGCAGATACTGCTAAAGTCCTGATGTTGGGCTTTATGAACAAAGAAGCTTATGATAAAACGGTGGAGACCGGAAAAGTGACCTTTTTCAGCCGGACAAAGAACCGTTTGTGGACAAAAGGTGAAGAAAGTGGCAATTTCCTGAATGTAGTTTCTATGAAGGAAGATTGCGATAAAGATACATTGTTGATTCAGGTTCATCCGGTGGGACCGGTGTGTCATCTTGGAACAGATACTTGCTGGGGTGAGAAAAATGAAGAGCCTGTTATGTTTCTGAAGTCATTGCAGGATTTTATAGACAAACGTCACGAAGAAATGCCTGAGGGTTCGTATACGACCAGCCTGTTTCGTTCTGGAGTGAATAAAATGGCACAAAAGGTAGGCGAGGAAGCTGTTGAAACGGTGATTGAAGCCTGTAACGGAACAGACGAGAGACTGATTTACGAAGGAGCTGATTTGTTGTATCACCTGATTGTACTGTTGACGTCGAAGGGATACCGCATTGAAGACCTGGCACGCGAATTGCAGGAACGTCACAGTTCGACGTGGAAAAAACATTGATAGGAGAAACCGGCATAGGTTGATGACTTGCAGTACATATGGAGGATGTCTTGATAAAATATGAAAATGTAGAAATACGTCAGCAAGAACTGAGCATACTGAATGATGTAAATTTGCAGTTCCGAAGGGGAGAATTTATTTTCCTGATAGGAAAGGTAGGCTCGGGAAAGACCAGTTTGCTGAAGACATTTTATGGTGAGCTGGATATTGCTGCCGGTGAAGCGGAAGTGTTGGGGTATGATATGAGGCACATAAAGCGGAAACATATCCCGCAGTTACGTCGGAAACTGGGCATTGTGTTTCAGGACTTCCAGCTGCTCATTGACCGTACCGTAAATGATAATCTGGAGTTTGTGCTTCGTGCCACCGGTTGGAAGAACAAGGCTGAGATTAAGGAACGTATAGCTGAGGTTCTGGAACTGGTAGGAATGGGAAACAAAGGATATAAATTCCCGAATGAATTATCTGGCGGTGAACAGCAGCGCATTGTGATAGCGCGCGCGGTTCTGAATTCTCCGGAAATTATCTTGGCCGATGAACCAACCGGAAATCTGGATGTGGAGACCGGACATGCTATTGTGAATCTGTTGCATGGTTTGAGTGAACAGGGAGCATTGGTTGTTATGACGACGCACAACTTGCAGCTGTTGCGTGAATTTGCAGGAAGAATATACCGCTGTTCCGATCATCGTATTCAGGAAGTGACAGAAAAAGAATAAATATGTAAAATAAGAAGTTGTAGGTGTTTGCCTTGCGACTTGTAACAATAAACTAATAAATATAAGAACGAAAATGAAAGTATTAAAGTTTGGAGGTACTTCAGTAGGCTCGGCTCAACGGATGAAAGAAGTGGCCAAATTGATTACCGATGGTGAACGTAAGATTGTGGTCCTTTCAGCCATGTCGGGTACCACAAACACATTAGTGGAAATTTCGGATTATCTGTATAAAAAGAATCCGGAGGGTGCTAATGAGATTATCAATAGACTGGAGTCGAAATATCGCCAGCACATTGATGAACTTTATGCTACTTCTGAGTATAAGCAAAAAGGCTTGGAACTAATCAAATCTCATTTTGATTATATCCGTTCTTATACAAAGGATCTTTTTACTTTATTCGAGGAAAAAGTAGTTTTGGCACAGGGGGAACTGATTTCTACATCCATGATGAATTATTACCTTCAGGAATGCGGAGTGAAGTCTGTTTTGCTTCCGGCTTTGGAGTTTATGCGTACGGACAAAAATGCGGAACCCGATCCTGTTTATATAAAGGAGAAATTGCAGATGCAGTTGGAGTTGTATCCTGATGCAGAGATTTATATTACGCAAGGCTTCATCTGCCGCAATGCATATGGCGAGATTGATAATTTGCAGCGAGGAGGAAGTGACTATACAGCTTCGTTGATCGGTGCAGCTGTCAATGCAGATGAAATACAGATCTGGACAGATATTGACGGAATGCACAACAATGATCCGCGTATTGTAGACAAGACTTCACCGGTGCGTCATTTGCATTTTGAAGAAGCAGCAGAGTTGGCTTACTTCGGTGCTAAGATATTGCATCCTACTTGTATTCAGCCTGCCAAGTATGCCAATATTCCGGTGCGTTTGCTGAACACTATGGATCCTACAGCTCCTGGTACTTTGATTTCCAATGATACTGAGAAAGGTAAGATTAAGGCTGTTGCAGCCAAGGATAATATCACGGCAATCAAAATTAAGTCAAGCCGTATGTTGCTGGCTTACGGTTTCTTGCGTAAGGTATTTGAGATTTTTGAAAGCTATCAGACTTCTATCGATATGATCTGTACTTCTGAAGTCGGAGTTTCTGTATCTATTGACAATACGAAACATCTGAATGAGATTTTGGATGATCTGAAGAAATATGGTACGGTCACTGTAGACAAGGATATGTGTATTATCTGCGTTGTAGGCGATTTGGAATGGGAGAATGTGGGCTTTGAAGCAAAGGCTCTTGACGCTATGCGTGATATTCCTGTTCGTATGATTTCTTTTGGAGGAAGTAATTATAATATTTCTTTCCTTATTCGTGAGTGTGATAAGAAGCAGGCGTTGCAATCGCTCAGCGATATGTTGTTCAACGAATAAAAATCTGGTATAACCATTTGATATGAAACGCGCATTATATGAACTGCACGGGGAATGTTTTTGTTTAGAACATACTGTGCGGTTTATATGATTCGCGTTTTTTATATTTAACTGAACAAAGTTTTGATTTATGAAAGGTGTATTTCCTGTTGACAAGTTTCGCGAATTGCGGACTCCATTTTATTATTATGATACGAAGATCCTGCGTGATACGTTGGACTGTATTCGCCGAGAATTAGCAAAGTATGATAATTATTTTGTTCATTATGCTGTAAAAGCCAATGCAAATCCTAAGTTGCTGACTATCATTCGTGAGAGTGGATTGGGAGCTGATTGTGTGAGTGGGGGTGAAATACGTGCAGCTATTAAGGCTGGTTTCCCTGCTGATAAGATTGTTTATGCTGGTGTAGGTAAGGCAGATTGGGAAATCAATCTGGGATTGGATTATAACATATTTTGTTTTAATGTGGAATCTATTCCCGAATTGGAGATCATTAATGAACTGGCTGCAGCAAAAGGGAAGGTGGCTAATGTTGCTTTCCGGATTAATCCTGATGTGGGTGCTCATACACATGCCAATATCACGACTGGGCTGGCAGAGAACAAGTTTGGTATTAATATGGCTGATATGGACCGTGTAATAGACTTGGCGCAAGATTTGAAAAACGTGAAGTTTATTGGTTTGCATTTTCATATTGGTTCACAAATTTTGGATATGGGTGACTTTGCTGCACTTTGTAATCGTGTAAATGAGTTGCAGGATAAGCTGGAGGCGCGGCACATTCGTATTGAATATGTAAATGTTGGGGGAGGACTGGGCATTGATTATGCACATCCGAACCGTCAGGCTGTTCCCGATTTCAAAAGTTATTTTGAAACTTATGATAATTGCCTGAAGTTGCGTTCTTATCAGACTTTGCATTTCGAATTAGGCCGCTCAGTCGTTGCGCAGTGTGGTTCGCTGATATCAAAAGTATTATATGTAAAACAGGGTACTAATAAACAGTTTGCCATTCTGGATGCCGGTATGACCGATCTTATTCGTCCTGCTCTTTATCAGGCATATCATAAGATTGAAAATATAACTTCTGATGAGGCTCCTGAAACTTATGACGTAGTTGGACCTATTTGTGAATCTTCGGATGTGTTTGGTAAGGCCATTGATTTAAATAAGGTAAGGCGCGGCGATCTGATTGCTCTACGTTCGGCTGGTGCTTACGGGGAAATTATGGCTTCCAGTTACAATTGCCGTGAATTGCCGCAAAGCTATACTTCTGATGAATATAGTTTTTTTGTATAAAAAATGTTATTGGAAGAACAATTTGACTGTGTTGTTGTTATATTTGTAATCATTACAAATATAAACTATTAAATAACTCATAATTATGATAACAGAAAAATTACAAAACGCAATCAATGAGCAGATTACTGCTGAAATGTGGTCTTCTAACCTGTATTTAGCAATGTCTTTCTATATGGAAAAGGAAGGCTATTGTGGAATGGCTTCTTGGCTGAAAAAACAATCATTTGAAGAGCACTCACATGCATGTGAACTGGCTTCTTATATTATTAAGCGTGGTGGAAAGGCTGCGTTGGACAAGATTGATGTTGTTCCGAATGATTTTGGTACTCCATTGGAAGTCTTCGAGCAGGTTTATGAACACGAATGCCGTGTATCAAAGATGATTGATGCACTTGTTGATGTTGCTGCGGCCGAAAAAGACAAGGCTTCTCAGGACTTCTTGTGGGGATTTGTACGCGAGCAAGTTGAGGAAGAGGCTACAGCTGCTGGTGTGGTGGATATGATAAAGAAGGCTGGTGCTGCTGGTATTTTCTTCATCGACTCTAAGCTGGGAGAACGCAAGTAAGCGATTGTATACACAAATATAATAGAAGCGGTAAAGTTGCTGATTTATTGAGCAATCTTTACCGCTTCTTTGTTTTACTTATGGACGCTGAATATTATTTCAGTACATTAAGTTCTTTTCCTACTTTTATGAATGCCTCGATGCATTTGTCCAAATGTTCTTTTTCGTGACCTGCAGAAATCTGTACACGAATACGAGCCTGGCCTTTAGGCACTACGGGATAATAGAAACCTGTTACATAGATACCTTCTTCTTGCATGCGTGCTGCATAGATTTGCGATAACTTGGCATCATAGAGCATTACGGCACAGATTGCACTTTGAGTCGGCTTGATGTCGAATCCGGCAGCGGTCATTTTGTCTCTGAAGTAATTGACATTTTCTACCAGTTTATCATGCAATGCGTTGCTCTCTTTCAGCATTTTGAAAACTTCCAGACTGGCGCCGATTACGGCAGGAGCTACAGAATTAGAGAACAGGTAAGGACGACTACGCTGACGAAGCAGGTCGATGATTTCTTTGCGTCCGGTAGTAAAGCCACCCATAGCACCGCCAAACGCTTTTCCTAATGTTCCGGTATAAATATCTACCCGGCCATAAGTGTTGTACAATTCGCTGACACCGTGTCCGGTTGCTCCTACTACTCCGGCTGAGTGAGATTCGTCGACCATAACAAGAGCATCGTATTTCTCGGCAAGATCACAGATCTTATCCATTGGGGCAACGTTGCCATCCATCGAGAATACTCCGTCGGTAACTACGATGCGGAAACGTTGAGCTTGAGCTTCTTGCAGGCACTTCTCCAGTTCTTCCATGTTGGCGTTAGCATAACGGTAGCGTTTAGCTTTGCACAAGCGCACACCGTCGATGATGGAAGCGTGGTTTAATGAATCGGAGATGATGGCATCTTCTTCGGTAAAGAGTGGTTCGAAGACACCGCCGTTGGCATCGAAGCAGGCGGCATACAGGATTGTGTCTTCGGTGTGGAAGTAATCGGAAATGGCGGCTTCTAGTTCTTTATGAATATCTTGTGTTCCACAGATGAAGCGTACAGACGACATACCGTATCCGCGGCGATCCATCATCTGCTGAGCTGCGGCAATCAGGCGAGGATTGTTGGACAATCCGAGGTAATTGTTGGCGCAGAAGTTCAGAACTTCTTTTCCTTTTACTGTGATGGCAGCCTGTTGGGGGCTTTCGATGAGCCGTTCTTCTTTGTAGAGTCCGGCTTCTTTAATCTCGGCAAGTGTCTTGCTGAGATAATCTTGCATTGTACCGTACATAATTTTATTTTTTAAGGTGATATGTTCTTTTGTTACATTCTCTACAAAGAACATCATTTTTCTCTAAATAAACAATAGCAAGTTGATAGAAAAATGAAAAAAAAGTGCGTATATTTGCCTCCCGATACTAACAACACCTTAATAAATAAGTCGTATGAAGAATATTTTGGTAATTGGAGCTACCGGGCAGATCGGTTCTGAGCTCACATTAGAGTTGCGTAAACGTTATGGTGATGACCATGTTGTGGCCGGATATATCCCAAGTGCTATGCCACAAGGAGAATTAAAGGCGTCAGGTCCTTCGGCTATAGCTGACGTAACCGATCGTCAATCCATTGAGGTGGTAGCACGTCAATTTAAGATTGATACGATTTACAACTTGGCTGCATTGTTGTCTGTTGTTGCAGAAAGTCGTCCGGCTATGGCTTGGAAGGTCGGCATTGACGGGTTATGGAATGTCTTGGAAGTTGCACGCGAGTATGGATGTGCTGTGTTTACTCCAAGTTCTATTGGTTCGTTTGGAGAATCTACTCCTCATGTTAAAACTCCTCAGGATACCATTCAGCGTCCTCGTACGATGTATGGCGTTACGAAAGTAACTACAGAGTTGCTGAGTGATTATTATTACACGAAATATGGCGTAGATACCCGTGCTGTTCGTTTCCCAGGTATCATTTCCAATGTGACTCCTCCGGGTGGTGGAACAACCGATTATGCAGTTGATATCTACTATTCTGCAGTGAAGGGTGAAAAATTTATTTGTCCGATTAAGGAGGGTACATATATGGATATGATGTACATGCCCGATGCATTGAATGCTGCTATTTCGTTGATGGAAGCTGACCCTGCCCGATTGAAACATCGCAATGCGTTTAATGTTGCTTCCATGAGTTTTTCTCCCGAAATTATTTATGCGGCAATCAAAAAGCATGTTCCCGATTTTGAAATGGAATATAAGGTTGATCCGCTGAAACAAGCTATTGCAGACAGCTGGCCCGATTCGTTGGATGATTCTTGTGCCCGTGAAGAATGGGACTGGAAGCCTCAATATGATCTTGAGTCAATGACTGTTGATATGCTTGAAAAACTGAGAGCTAAATTTAAAAAGTGACCTTGAGGTCCGTAAAAGATGAAAAAAATATTTTTAGGGTTCTTCATCTTGGCTGTTTGCTGTTCTTGTGGGAATAAGAAAGTTAAGATAGACCCTTTTACCTCTATAACAGATTTAGTGGATTCAGCTTCGCATCAGGGTAGCGAAGCTGATTCCTTGAATCAAATAGCAGAAGCAGAGACTCCTAAACCGATGGAGGCAGATGAGCTATTTGATGATTTTATTTTTAATTATGCTTCCGATGAGGCTTTGCAACGGCAAAGAACAGTTTTCCCCCTGCCTTATTATAACGTTGATACCCCTTTGCGTATCCAAAAGGAAGAGTGGAAGCATGATTATTTGTTCACTCGTCAAAGTTATTACACCATGCTTTTCGATAACGAAGAAGATATGGACTTGATTGGGGATACGACTTTGACCTCTGTGCAAGTTGAGTGGATTTTCTTGCAGACACATATGGTGAAGAAATACTATTTTGAGCGTAAAAAAGGTATGTGGATGCTCGAAGCCATTAATTTGCGGCATATGGAGAAAGATGCAAATCAGAACTTTGTAGATTTTTATGCGCATTTTGCTTCCGATAGTTTGTATCAGAGGACGCATATTTGTAATCCGTTGAGATTTGTAACAATCGATCCGGACGACGAATTCTCAATATTGGAAACAACATTATCTGTAGACCAGTGGTTTGCTTTTCGGCCTACCTTGCCGACGGATCAGTTGTCTAACATCAATTACGGACAGAAGAATGAGGATTTGTCCGATTCGAAAATTCTCAAGGTGAACGGAATTGGAAATGGTTACTCCAATGTGTTTTATTTTCGGAAGAAGAAGGGCGAATGGGAATTGTATAAGTACGAAGATACAAGTATTTAAGCTTTTGGAATATGATTTTCGAAAAAGGGAGAAACATACCTAATACATTTGGTCTTGATGTCAAAGCTGGAAGGTGGCTTGAATATGCCTCGGTGGAAGAATTGAAGGCCTTGATTGCAGAGGGACAGATTTCCTCTCCTTATTTGCATGTCGGGAGCGGCAGTAATTTGTTGTTTTTAGGCGATTTTGAAGGAACTGTATTACATTCGGCTATCAGATCGATTGAACTGGTGAATCAGGATGCCGAAAAAGTATGGCTGCGTGTAGGTGCAGGTGTCATTTGGGATGATTTTGTTGCTTATTGCGTAGAGCGCGGATATTATGGTGCCGAGAATCTTTCCCTGATACCCGGTGAGGTAGGAGCCAGCGCCGTACAGAATATTGGTGCCTATGGCGTCGAAGTGAAAGATCTGATAAGCTGTGTGGAAACGGTGGATGTGCACGGAGACAAGCGAGTTTTCGGCGTTGAAGAGTGTGGTTATGCCTATCGGAACAGTGTGTTTAAGAGACCTGACATGAAATCTTTCTTTGTGACTCATGTAACTTTTGCTTTGAATAAGGCTGAACAATACACGTTGAACTATGGCACGATTCGTCAGGAGCTGGAGAAATATCCCCAAATTGATCTGGCAACGGTCAGACAGGTGATTGTGAGCATTCGCGAAAGTAAACTGCCCGATCCGAAAGTGCTTGGAAACGCAGGAAGCTTTTTCATGAATCCGATTGTTACGCGTACAAAATATGAAACGTTGTTGCAGGAATATCCTTCCATGCCATCCTATCAGGTGGATGCTACGCATGTGAAGATTCCGGCTGGCTGGATGATTGAACAGTGCGATTGGAAAGGTAAAAGCTTGGGGAATGCGGCTGTGCACGATAAGCAGGCGCTGGTACTGGTCAACTGTGGCGGAGCTACCGGTGCGGACATTGTAGCTTTGTCGGATGCAGTACGAGCTGCAGTACGCGAGAAGTTTGGCGTGGAAATACATCCGGAGGTGAATATGATTTGAACTGTTTCGGATAGGCTCGGATAGGTTAAAGTGATTAACTGATTAAAAGGTATTAAAGTGAAATTAAGGATATTAGGCAGTGGAACTTCGACGGGAGTTCCTGAAGTAGGGTGTACATGCCCGGTTTGTACTTCGACGGATCCCAGAGACAACCGTTTGCGTGCGTCGTCTCTGATACATACCGATGATGCGGTGATTCTGATTGATTGTGGGCCTGATTTCAGGGAACAGATGCTTCGGGTATCTCCTTTTGAAAGGATAGATGCGGTGCTGATAACACACGAGCATTACGACCATGTAGGAGGGCTTGATGACTTGCGTCCGTTCTGCCGCTTCGGTGAAATTCCTGTTTATACGGACGGCTATATCGTCGATCATCTTTGCGCACGTATGCCATATTGCTTTGTCGATAAAAAATATCCTGGAATTCCGCGTATTTATCTGAAGCAGGTGGAAGCCGGAAAACCGTTTTATGTTCATACGACAGAAGTTGTGCCGGTGCGGGTTATGCATGGAAAATTGCCCATCCTGGGTTATCGCATTGGAGGACGTTTAGGGTACATCACCGATATGTCTGCCATACCGGACGAATCGTACGAGCAACTGAAAGGCGTAGAAGTATTGGTTATCAATGCGCTGCGTCCGCAACCGCACCCTACGCACCAGACAATTTCGGAAGCGCTGGCTGCTGCCGAACGTATCGGGGCGCGCGAAACCTATTTTATTCATATGAGCCACCATGTCGGCTTGCATCGTGTGATAAGCGAACAGCTGCCCCCACACATACATTTTGCCTATGACGGATTGGAAGTAGACTTATAAACTTTTGCAACATTTATTTTGTTTTGTTAGTTGTTTTTTTTATTTTTGCCAAAACAAGATGAATGTGTGCCATGAAGTTCCGCCTGCTCATACGAATAATTGTGATAGTGTCCGTAGTGCTGGTATGCACAGGTTTTGGTGTGTATTCCTTTTTGTGGCTGGATACTGTCGAACGGCAGAAAGACTTCGATCTTCACACATTGGTTCCGCAGGATGCGATAGCTGTGCTTCAGACGGACAGAATGGCAGAACTTGTGCAGGATGTCAACGGATTGCAGTGTAGCGAAGAGGGACATTTCTTATACGTTTCCGACCTTTTTACTTATCTGAAAAAATACCTCCAGACGTTTGTCGATGATACGCCTCATGGGCTGAGTGCCCAGATGAACCGGATGCTGATAAGCTTTCACGAGCCCGACAATAAATTGAATCAGGTGCTGTATTGCAGCCTGGGTGCTGGTGACTCGAAGCTGGTGGAGGCATTCATTCAGAAATATACTTCCAGTCATTTTCCGGCAAAGCAGACTGATTATCGGGGCAGAAGCATTTCCATCTATCCGATGTCGGGCGGGCGTTTTCTGGCGGCTTATTTTACTTCCGATTATCTGGTGGTCAGTTTTCAGAAACGGCTGATAGAGCAGGTTATCGATGCTGTTGCAGACAAGAGTTCGCTGATGGAGCTTCCGTCTTTCCGGTCGATGCATTTGGGTAAACGGGCCAATGTTTCCGCCACACTTTACGTACGCATGAAATCCATTGATATGGGTGGAGATGCCGATACTGTCCGTACTGCTGCCCAGCTGGGCGGATGGGGAGAATTTGACCTGAAATTGAAAGACGATGCTGTTTATTGTTCGGGACTGAGTCATGGGGCTGACTCGACACTGACCTTTGTCAACGCGTTGCGCAAGCAGAGGCCTATTGAACTGTTCCCCGGGCAGCTGCTTCCCGGAACTACTTTCTTTTATGATTTCTGGTCCGTTTCGGACGGGCAAGAGGTGTGGAATTTTGTTCAGTCGCAGCAATACGCCGGAAGCGGATATTCGGATTACATCAAGGCGCGTGATGAAGAATGGATCGGTTTCCTGAACGAATACGGCGGTGGCCGCATACTTTCCTGTCTGTTCCATCCGAAAGATACTGTCGATACGCGTCCTTGCGCCGTAATGAGGGTGCCGATTGTAGATGTGCTTCATGCCGAGCGGAAACTGCAATCGTTGTTGTATGCCACTCCGCGCGAGAAAGACGCTCCTCCTTTCCAATGGAGTTCGCCTCAGTACAAGCTTTATCCTCAGGCGCGTCCGTATCGGCAATATGTATTGCCTCGTAACACCTTGCTTGCCCGCTTGGCCGGCATTGCCGGGTCGGCTTTGCATACATATGCCTGTTTCTATAAAGGCTCGCTGCTTCTGGCTCCGGATGCCCGCAGCCTTTCCGCTTATATCTGTGCGATGGAGGAGAACGACTTGCTGGAGGGAATACCCCTGTACGAGGCAAGTGTGGAAGGACTTGCTCCGGTTTACAACTTTCTTATGATGGCCGATATGGAGGAGATTATGTCGCAGGAAGAAACATCTGTCCGCCTGGTGCCCAATTTCTTTTTCCGGCATTCCGATTTCTTCCGTCACTTCATTCTGTCCATACAGTTTACGTGTACGGATGGCGTGGTCTATCCCAATGTGGTCTTGTTGTATAAGGGCGGATGAGTCGTGCCCGGCTTGTTCTGCTTCTGTAGAAATAGTAAAAGGGGATGCGCGGTGTTTGCACATCCCCTTTTATATTTGATTACGGTTGTTTTTCAGCTGTCGACGTATTTTACTGTCGTTGCCTGCATTTGTCAGAACGGCAGGTCGTCGTTGGCGTCGCCTACGGTAAATTCGGGTGTAGCAGTAGGAGCGGGCGGCGGAACGGGAGCTCCGGCAGCGGCAGGGGCTGCAGCGGCAGCTGCGCTTACGCGTTCTACTTTCCAGGCGCGGATACTGTTGAACCAGCGGTCTTGCCATTGGCGTGCGTCGATGTCGAACGATACGGTCAGCTCTTCACCCATCTGGATGTTGAACTGTTCTATTTTGTCGGCTCCAAAAATGTCGAAACACATTTTACGGGGATATTGACCGTGGTCTTCAATCACGTATTCCTGTACTTTCCATTCATTGCCGGTCTTTGAAACTCCGCTTCTTGCAGGGAGTATAGCGATGATTTTTCCTGTAAATTCCATTGTTCTCTTTGTTTTAATGATGCGGCGAAGTTACAATTTTTTAGGAATATCCGACGAATAAATTCTGTTTTTTTGATTTTACTTTTCGAAGTGTGCCGGTGGCAATGCCGGAGGTGGTTGCTGTACGGCTGCTGTTCGATGGCTTTTGCCATGCCACAAGTATGTGTGTCCGTTCCCTTACTAGGGAACGCCGATTCCCTTTTGAGGGAACGGCAGTTTCCTAACTGGGGAACTCCAGTTTCCACAAGTGGGAACGGTTGGAAACGGCAAATGCTTGTTTTTTCTTTCCGTATTTTTTTGTCATAGGGAATTCTTTTTTTAACTTTGTCCGTCAGTTAAATAGGGTGGAGTGTGCTCCTCCCTGTGGTTGTACAATACAGGATTATAAAAACTTAAATATACGAAACATATGAAATTTATCGTCTCAAGTACTGCACTCTCCAGTCATTTGCAGGCTGTCAGTCGCGTGATTAATTCGAAAAATGCATTGCCCATTCTGGATTGCTTCCTTTTTGAACTGCAAGATGGGACTTTGTCGGTAACAGCATCCGATAGTGAAACCACGATGGTCACAACGGTTGAGGTGAACGAAAGCGATGCGGACGGACGTTTTGCCGTCACAGCCAAGACTTTGCTGGATGCCTTGAAGGAGATCCCCGAACAGCCTTTGACATTTGATGTGGACATGAACACGTTGGAAATCACCGTGCAGTATCAGAATGGTAAATACAGCCTCATGGGACAGAATGCAGACGAGTTTCCGCAGTCGGCCATGTTGGGCGAAAACGCAGTCCGTGTAGAAATGGAGGCTTCCATTCTGCTGGGAGGCATCAACCGTGCAGTGTTTGCTACTGCCGACGACGAACTTCGCCCTGTGATGAACGGTATCTATTTCGATATTACGACCGAAGATATTACGATGGTGGCTTCCGACGGCCATAAGCTGGTACGCTGCAAGACACTGGCTGCCAAGGGCAACGAACGCGCTGCTTTCATCCTGCCCAAGAAACCGGCTTCGCTGCTGAAGAACCTGCTGCCGAAGGAGCAGGGTACGGTGGTAGTCGAGTTTGACGAACGCAATGCAGTGTTCACGCTCGAAAACTATCGCACGGTGTGCCGCCTGATCGCCACCACGCTTTGCGCGTACGTCGTGGCGAAGTACGAATTCAAAGGGAAAAAGGTGCTTTACACCTTCATCATCCTGCAGATGATGATGCCCACTTACAGCGCGGGGGTTTCCAACTACGTGTACCTCTTCAACATGGGGCTCGTCGATACGCCGCTCTTCCTGCTCGGGCAGTTCGCGGGGCACGGGTGGTACTTTCTGGTCATGCACAGTTATTTCGTCGGCATCGATTCCACCTATAAAGAGGCGGCGGAGATCGACGGGGCGAACGATTTCGTCATCTTCGGGCAGATCATTCTGCCCATCGCCAAAGCGGCGGTGTTCGCCATCGCCATCATGACCTTCGTGGGGCTTTGGAACGATTACAACACCCCCATCATTTATCTGGACAGTTATCCCACGTTGATGTCGGGGCTGTTCCGCTACAAATCGATCACGGCGTACACCCTCGATCTGCCCATCTACTTTGCGGGGGTCATTCTGGCGGCGCTGCCCACGGCGGGAAAC
>ERZ779737.1281-NODE-1281-length-20118-cov-3.275233_pt1 | contig 20118 bp, 20 predicted proteins | sample MGYA00511889_ERZ779737 | MGnify/ENA primary metagenome ERZ779737 (study PRJEB29588, sample SAMEA2163575) | human gut metagenome | biome: human gut; feature: human-associated habitat; material: faeces | place: Denmark | collected 2008/2010 ...
ACCGCCGCCATTGTTTTGTATTTGATTAATTTCTATATTTTTTAAAACGTTACTTCTTTAATTTTAACTTCCGGAATCAGTCTGGCGGCAACTTCTCCGGCTTTAGGACTGTTTTTGGTGACGCAAAAACGACGCTCGACATTCCTACTGAGGCAAGTTTCTATTTCAGAATGGCGCTGCAAATAATCACGTAATTTTGCACCCATTAGCTCATCCTGAGAAATTACCTTTACATTCTTCGGCAACAAACGGCAATATTCTTTTATCAGGGGATAATGCGTACAACCAAGAATAAGGCTGTCCAGCTTTGGAAAATGCGCCAAATAATCTTCCAGGACATTTTCCATATACTGAAAATCGTTTCCCTCAATAAGAGGAACCAGTTGCGGCGTAGCAACTTCCGTCACCAGCAAAGAAGAATCCAATTTTTGCAGTTCTGTTTTGTAAATATGCGAAGCAACGGTCGCCGATGTCGCAATAATCCCGACTGACTTTGCTTTTTCCTCAATGGCCGTTTCAACAGTCGGGATAACGACACCCAGCACTTTTACATCCGGTGCGTAAGCAGGAATAAATTTCTGCTGAATATAGCGCAGCGTAATTGATGTTGCCGTATTGCAAGCAATAATTATTAATTTGCAGTTTTGGGCAATAAGATATTTAAGAGAATCGAGCGTATACTTAAGAATCCTGCCAGATGTCTTTTCCCCATAGGGAAGATGCGCCGTATCTCCCAAATATAAATAATCATATTCAGGAAGCTCATTCATAAATGTTTTGGTAATAACCAAACCGCCCAACCCGGAATCAAAAACGCCGATTTTCATGTTTTTATTGCTTTGCCTTGTTAATATAATAGAGAATCATAATCATTTGAAAAAAAATAGCATTGAAAAATAGCCACTTATAAACAGACGCGCTAAAAGAACAAAGCTTGAACATTTTTACTTGACTCTTTTTATTTTCCGTGCATAATGGGCTTATCAGAACAAAACAGGAACAGAAAGGAAATTTAAAATGAACAAGTTTAACATTATTATCTATTTTTTCTTCTTGTTTATCTTGAACTTTGATTTCTTCTTTTTTGTCTTCTACTATAGGTTTATTTTCTTCTTTATTAATGTTTTCATTAGATGATATATTAATATTTGCATTGTTATCTTTAATATCATTTTGTAATTCTTCAAAAGTAGATGAATAATCTTTTTTAATAACACTATCTAAAGCTTTATCAACATCTTTATCTCCAGTTAATCTTTTATTTTTCTGATTAACTTTATCAGTTGTTGCTTTAGCACCTAATAATTTTATTAATTTAATTACATCATAAATAATTACACCCATAGCTGGCAATAACACTACTAAAAACCATCCTGCTTTACTTGCAACTATAAATTGTACTCTACCTAATTGTGGTATTTTAAAAGCAACTTTACCTAATACATTTTCATATTTAGCAGTACTTGAATCTGCTACGGGATTATAATCTCCCTTAGTTACATATTCATATCTTCCATTAACAATTTTGACATCTTGAACACGGTGAGTAACAGTTAATCCATTACTTATTGAACTAGTAGATTCAAATGTGATAACATCACCAACTTTTATATCTTCTGGACTTTTAACCGCAAAATTTACTACAACATCATATACATGAATTGCTGGCTCCATACTACCAGATATAATAGTGTATAAACTCACTTCTGGCTTAAATTCTGGATCATTCTTATACTTTTGCATTGTGAATAAATAATAAAGTAAAAATGCACCTATAATGACTAATAATACAATAGAAGCATATGATAAAACTTTACCAATATAATTTAATACCTTTTTAACTTTTTTAAAAGTAGATATATTTTCATTTGTTTTATTATTTTTTATGTTAGTTTTTTCTTCTACTTTATCCATAATTAACCTACTCTCTATTCTAATAAAATTATATAATATAAAAATAGAAAATACAATATAAAAAAATGGAATAAAAAAAGCCTCTTGCGAGGTTTTTATTTTAATTAAGCTCTTGGTGATCCGTCAGCAGTAGTTGTAACTTTTAAGATTCCGTTAAATGTTGCAGATGTGTTATAATCTTGAGCATCTTCAGTATCTGGGAATATCATAACTAGACGGAATGTAACTTTTTTGTCAGCGCCTGATGCATTTTGTGTATCAAGGAACTCACCATAAACTAGTTCTAAACTATCAGTTGTTTCGTCACCTTTATTTGTTCCAGTTCCAATAGCAAAGTCATAATAATTAGCAAATTCTGCTACTCCTTTTAATGTTGCAGGTGCATCAGATTCAGTTAATTTTTTAGCTGTTCCAGTACCGTATTTAATTTTATCAGCTGGAATATAAGTTGAATCTTCACTAGTTTTATTAATTAAAACATGAAGTTCTTTTCTAACAAATGTAGTCTTATAGTTTAAACTTACAATGAAAGGCATAACTAGACTAGAAGATGTTCCAGCTGTACCATTAGTATTTGGTGCAGCAGTTGTAAAGTTATCACCAGTAATTGTGAATGTTTTATCTACAAGAGTAGCATTTGATGGTTGAAAATTTTCTTGTTTTGCAGGTGCAATTGCATCTGTTCCATCGGCAAAAGTAATTTCCATTTTACCTGATGTTGTTTTTACTTCAGCAGTTGATCCTGTTGGCTTATTAGCTGTGAAGTACGCAAATGTGGCACCTACTACTGCAACTAACAATGTTGCAACAGCAATAATTATTAATAAAACTGAATTTTGTTTGTTATTTTCCATTTTTGTCCTCCTTTTCTAAATTATATTTTTATGGTTGCACAGTTGTGTTGTCGTTTGAATCTTTCCATGAATATCCAATATGGAATGAGAATTCTCTTTGTTCTCCGTTATTTTGGTTATATGTTGCATTATCGTAATATACTTTTAAAATGTATGTAACAGTGTTTGCAACATTATTTTGAACTGTTCCTGATCCAATAATTTCTCCGCCTTTAGATACAACAGTTACAGGAGCTGCTGTCTCTGTTGGGCTAGTTACTTCTCCAACACTATTTGCAACATCTCTTGTGAAAGTGAACTTAATATTTTCAGTTCCATCCAGAACATCTGTTTCGCCATCTTTAAAGTCAAATGTGTTTTTTGCGCCTGACATTGTAAATGTGTATTTAGATGTTCCAGTACTATCTGTTGCACTATTACTTAGTGTAACATTTTTTGTAATCCATTCAGATCCAGCTGCAGTACCTTTTGGATAAATATTTGTTAAATTAACTGTTTCTCCACCACTGAAAGCAACTTTAGTACCTTCACTAGCAGCAGTAATACTGATTGATGAAGCGTTTTCATTACCTCTAACTACGGCAGCAAAGTATGCAAATGTTGCACCTGTTACAACTACTAATAAAGTTGCAATAGCAATTACTGTTAATAGAATAGTATTGTTTTTTCCTCCATTTTCGTTCATTATTTATTCCTCCTTTACTATAATTAAATCTTATCATTTTAATAATTTAATTTCAATACATATTTAACAATTTTTTTAGAAAAAATAAAAACAGGCGTAAACATGCCTATTTTTAGGAAGAAGAAATTTTGATAGTGTGAGTTTGAGATTATATGATTTTTATCTTTTATTATTTTATGGTTTTTAATTTTTCCTTTCTTCTTCATATTTAATATATAATTTAAATGTGAAAATATTGTGAAATTATTTCTTATTTATGTAAAAATAGAATTTTGTGCCTTTATTTATTTTACTGTCTACTCCATATTCAAAGTTATGATTTTCTAAAATATTCTTTACAATAGAAAGTCCTAATCCAGTACCTACTACATTTCTGCGATGATTTTTATCACTCTTGTAATATTTAGTCCAGATCAATTTTAAATCTTTTTTATTTATACCTTTTCCGGAATCAATTATTTCTACTTTATATCTATTCTTTAAATCTAGTATATTAATTTTAACTGTTAAATCTTCTCCAGTATAATTTATAGCGTTATTTATTAGATTATATAATACTTGATTAATTCTTTTTTTATCAGCCTTAACTATTGCTATATTAGGGATATTTAAAACAAATTTATAGTTTTCTGTTTCTTTTATTATTTCATATCTTTTTATTATTTCTTTTAGTTCAATTACTAAATCATATTCTTCAATATTTAAAGTATCTTTATTACTTTCTATTTTAGATAAATCTAAAATATCATTAACTAATATATTTAATCTATCAGATTCATCTATAATTACATTTAGATTATTTTTTCTTTTTTCCTCATTATCATTATTAATATCTCTAGCCATTTCAGCATAGGCTTTTATCATTGTTAAAGGTGTTTTTAAATCATGAGATACATTAGCCATTAAATCTTTTCTTAAGGTATCAGTATTCTTTATTTCTGAACATGCATAATTAAGAACATTATTTAAATCATCTATTTCTTTGATATCATATGTTTTATTATTTTGTTCATATTCACCTTTAGCCATTTTCTTAGCTCTATCAGTAATATCTAATATTGGTTTATTTAACATTTTAGATACAAAATAAGAAACTATAATTGCTAAAAGTATTGTTATTAAAGTTATATAAATTAATTGTCCTCTTAAAATATGAGTAGTACTATTAACATCTTCTAATGGAGTATTAAGTATTATATAAGCATTATCACTATAAGCTATACCATAAATTAAATTCTTAGTATTTGTTAAAGGACTTCTTAATATTTCTATTTTAGTTTTATTATTAGAATATAAACTTTCTTTTAATTTTTGAACTCTTGAATTTTTACTTTTTAATATACAATCTCTATTTAAAGTATTGTAATCTATTATTTCATCATCTATTTTTAATTCTATACAAATATCATTTTCATAAGCAAGTTTTTCTAATTTAGATATACTATTAGATTTTATAATATCTGATGCTACATTTTTAATATCTTTTATTTGGTATTGTTCATAAAACAATTTTAAGAATTCAACTTGAAATAACCATAAACAAATAAGAATTGTAATTGAAAAGGTTATTAGATAGGTAAATGTTTTTACCATTAAACTATTTTTCTTTATATTCAAATTTATAACCTACTTTCCTTATTGTTTTTATATAATTTTTATATTTACCTAATTTATTTCTTAAAAGTTTTATATGAGCATCTATTGTACGATCACTTGCTTCATAATCAAAGCCAAATATTTTATTAATAATATCTTCTCTAGTAAGTACCAAATTTGGATTTGATAAAAACAAATATAATAATTCAAATTGGGTATGGGTAAGTTCTACCATCTTTCCATCAATAGTTACTTCTCTTGTATTATTGTTTAAAATAATATTATCTAATTTAATTATTGATTCTTTAGAGTTACGTTTAGTTACTGCTTTTATTCTAGCCATAAGTTCTTTAGGACTAAATGGTTTAGTTACGTAATCATCTATTCCAATATTAAATCCATTAAGTTTGTCTTCTTCTTCAGTTCTAGCAGATAACATAATTATTGGAATATCTTTAATTTCTTTTATTTCTTTACTTGCTTCATAACCATCCATATCTGGCATCATTATATCCATAATTATTAAATCGTATTCATTTTCATAAACTTTATCGATGGCTTCTTCTCCATTTGATGCTTCATCTACTTTATATCCTTCACTTTGACAGTACTCCTTAATAACATTTCTTATTAAATATTCATCATCTACAACTAATATTTTTATAAATACCACCTCTAATCACTTTATATTATAACAAATATATGAAAATGTAATGAAAATATTTATTTGGATTAAAAAGAAAAACGGACTTAATAATTTATTTTAATTACAAATAAGATGATTATTTTAAATGTCTTATTTTCACCACAATTTATCGTAAAAATAATTTACTAACTAATTTATATTTAACTTTTAATCATTTATAGGTTATACTTTAATTATTAGGAGTGTGTTTATATGAATGAAAAAAAGAAAAAATGGATATGCTATGGTATTATATTAATTGTTGCTACTTTAATGTGTTATCCATTATTTAGAGATAGTTTCTTTAGTAGTCATGATGGAGATTTTCATATGGCAAGATCATTTGGAACTTTAGAACAAATAAGAAATGGAAATAGTATTTTTGTTATTGCAAGATACTCTCATAATTTAGGTTTTGCCTGGAATTTATTTTATCCTCCTGTTTCTACTTTTATTAGTGCTTTTTTTGAACTATTAAGTGGTGATGTAGCAATAGGAATGAAATGTTTTATTTTCCTAACTTATTTTTTATCAGGAATATCAATGTTTAAATTAGTTAATGATATTTATAAAGATAAGAAGGCTGCAATTATTGCCAGTGTTATATATATGACTGCACCTTATCGCATTCTTAATAGTTATACAAGACTTGCAGTTGGGGAAATGGCTAGTTTCATATTTATCCCAATGATTTTTAGAGGTATATATTATATTTTAAATGAGAAAATGGATAAAAAATATATTTTTATATTTGGAACAATTTTATTACTACTTTCTCATAACATTAGTACTTTACTTGTATTTATTTTAGGCTTTATATTAGTTTGTTTAAATATAAAGAAAATTTTTGCTAATAAGAAAACAATATTATGGCCTTTAATTGGTTCTTTAATTATTATTGTATTATCTGTATTATTTTTTGAAATACCATTAATTGAAACTAAGATGGATGCTGAATATGAAGTGTTTAGATATGGTAAAATGTATTCTAGAACATCAGTTATGGGACATGCTTTAAATCCATTACAATTATTATTTAGGAATGCGGATGGAACTGATTCATCTATGTATTTTTGTATTGGATTACCAATTTTAATTGGTCTTATTCTTACGTTATTTTATTATAAAAAAAATAAAGATAAAAAACTATATAGATATTTTTTGCTTGTTGGTGTCATCTCTTTGATTAGTTCTACATTTATATTTCCATGGATTATGATGCCTAGTATAATTTTAATGATTCAATTTCCTTGGAGGTTATTAGAAATAGTTATTTTTGCTCTAGCAATAATTGCAGGCATAAACTTCTCTTCTCTAATAAATAGTTTTAACAAGAAATGGATTAAATATGGAATTATTTCTTTAATTATATTAATTAGTTCAGGATATGCTTTAACTTTTACTAAAAATATAGAATATAAAGTAGCTGATAATAATTTATTTTTAGAAAAAGAAATTATTGATACAAAAAATCATGTTAGTAGATACTCTTCATTCTTAGAATATTGGCCTCAAAAAGCGATTAAAAATATCGATTATATTAACAGACGTGATCAAAAAGTTTTAATAACAGATGGTGAGGCTAAAATCAGTAATGAATCTAAAGTTAATGGAATTCTTAATTTTGATATTGATAATACTCAAAAGGATACTACTTTAGAGTTGCCTTATTTGTATTACAAAGGATATGTCGTAAGATTTACTGATAATAATGGAAATAAAAAGGTTATTGACTGTTATGAAAATGAGATGGGATTAGTATCCATTAAATTAAAAAGTGGCGATACAGGTCATATTGAAGTTAAATATGAAATGACCAAATTACATAAAATATGCTTGTGCATATCACTTACTACAATGACTATGTATATTGGTTATTTAGGATATAATTTAATTAAGAAAAGAAAAATATAGGTTACACATTAGCCTATATTTTTTTAATAAATTAAATCAAATTCAAATAATCATCATAAATTAAATTGATGTGTTCATCATTAAGAGTAATTAAGGCATGTATTTTTTCTGATTCGTAATTAAGCTTAATAGTTATATCCTCCATAATTTCACTATCATAAAAATTGTTAGTATCAAATATTTCTAATAAAATATCTCCATTATCACTATACCAATTGCCTTTATACGTCTTATTAATAAATGTATTAATGTTATTATTATTTTCATGAGCAAAATTTAATGTAAAATAACCATTTATGTTATTGATAGTAAAATTTACATTTATTTCTATTCCAAATCCTTCATTTTTATTAACAATACTTTTAATTACTTTTATCTCTTTTTTTGAAATACAATCAACATTTTTATCATTTATCTTTAACATAAAATTTGCCCTTTCATATTTCATATATTATATCATTTTCTATTCCCTAAAAGTCAATTTTTTTAAAGTTTAGGGAATAGAAATAAAAGAATTACATATAAAAAGACAATTATAATTCTCTATTTACACATAGTACCACTATAAGTCATATTTGAATCGCCTATATAAATATCTGATGTTCCATTAATTTTATTACAAATTAAAATACTTAAATCATATTCTTTTGATGAAAATAATTGTGAACCTCCATCGTCATAGCTTCGATAATCTTCTAGTAAACTTGTTATTTCTTTAACATCATCAATTGTTTTAATATATTCTTTTAAAGAGTATTTTTTACCATCTTTGTTATAATAAACATCTTTTAATTTAGTTTCTAGATAAACAACTCTTACATCAAACTCTGAGTATTTATTAAACTCTTGTACTTCGATTTTATTATCTTTTGATACACTTAATATTGCATCATTGCTAACTTTTTTAGAACAACCAGTTAATATAACAATTATTCCAAACAAACATAATATTTTCTTCATTATAAATTCCTTTCTATTAATTCATTATATATTTTTATATTTATTAATTGTTTCTTTTACATTTATAATATAAATATTTGTTAGATTTCCATCGCTTGGATCAATTTCACTATAATTTAATATACCACCTAATGATTCAATTGTTTTAATGGAAGCTATATTTGTAGATTCACATGCTAAAGTAACTTTTTCAAGTCCTAATTTCTTGGCTTCTAATAATCCTAAGTATAGATTAATTTTATTATATCCTTTTCTTCTTTCAGTAGGTCTTATACCATACCCAATATTACCATTAAATTTATTTATACCAGAAACATAATTTAATCTAATATTAATAGCTCCTACAATTTTATTATCACTTTTTCTTATTAATAAATAGGTATTAACTTGATTCTTTCCGTTTTTTATAGCATATTCTTTATTTGATCTTTTTAAACAGTTTTCTAATGTTTCTTCAAATGAATATCCATCTAAAATTTTTGCTAATAGTTCTATTCCATTTATTTCTGAATTGTATAGTTCTAATTCATTTATATAATCAATAATTTCTTCTTTTCTTTTATTATTTGGTATTTCTAAATAAAAATTATTCAATTGCAAAACCTCCAAACTTAGTAATTAATTTTTATATATATTAATAAGATGTGAGTCATAAATTATAATTATTTCAAAATTATTGTGGTATTTTCTAACATTTCAGGAAAACAATTTTGTTCTATTTAATTCACACATAAGATCAATTAATTTCATATTTAAATAACCTATAACTTTACCTTTCACTATATTAACGTTTTAGAATAATAAATTTTTGCATTAAAAATTAATTTTGTTATTTTATTAAAACTTTTGGACTATCTTTTAATGAAAAACTAACGCTATCCAAGTTTGAAGGTATTCCTTGAATATAAAGAAAATATTTATAATCATAACTTAATATATCATCTTCAAGTTCTCTTTCATACTCATCTACTCTAATTTCTATTTGAATATTTTTACCGAAAATATTTGTTAATAAGTATTCACTTATATATCTGCCATTAGCATCGATATATATCTTATCAGAATAATAGCCTCCAGTTAACCTAAGGTTAATAAAAAAACAATTATCATAATCATTTACTTCTGCTTCATAATATTCCCATTTTATTTTGTCTGATATTAAAACAGCATTAGCAAAATCGTAAGTATCAATTATTATTTTGATTAAATCTGTATCTGAATATAATTTATTTAATAATTCTTTTCTTGCAGTAATTGCTTCTTTATTATTATCTATATTACAACTACTAAAATTAATTAGATAATTCTTGTATTCATCCAATGTCATCATTTTAAAACCACCCTTTATTTTTATTTTTTCTTCAATGTACAAAGTACTTCCATATGTTTTGTTCTAGGAAACATCTCTAAATAGTAAAACTCATCTACGTTATATATCTTATTTAATATTTGCATATCTCTAACGAATGTTAATGGATTACAAGACATATATATTAAATTATCTGGTTTAATAGTTACAATATTTTTCATAGTTTCTTTATTTAATCCACTTCTAGGTGGATCAATAATAATACAATCTATATCACTATTTATTTTAGATATTTTAGAAGAATCACCTAACATATACATATTATTTTGTTTATTTATTTTAGCATTAATACTAGCATTAATAACAGCATCTTTAACTATTTCAATACCATATAATTTATCTTTATTAACAAACATTCCAAGAGTACCAACACCACAATATAAATCAACTACATTATGATATTTTTTAGTATGTAATATCTTCTCTATTTTTTCTAATATATTTAAATTAACTTGAAAAAAAGAATTAATATTAACTTTAAATAAATAATTATTTACTTTTTCAATATAATCATTTTCCCCATAAATAACCTTATCATTAACAATAATTCCAACTATTTTATTATCATTAATTAACTTTTCAATATCAACATCTACTTTTTCATTACTAGTTATCTTTATTAATATTTCATCATTATAATTAGATCTAATAGTTATTTCTCCACTTGATACTTTAAATAAATTATAACTTTTAATTATATTATTAATAGAATCTTTAGCAAGATAACAATAATCTATTTTAGTAAAGTTATGAGTTCCTGAATTATAATAACCAAATTCATTATTAACTATTTTTAAAGTTACTTTATTGCGATAATTATATTTATTATTACTTTGGATTACATTAATTTTAGGTACGTCTATATTATTTCTTTTTAATAAATCAGTTAATATATTAGTTTTGATTCTTAGTTCTTCATCTATTGATAAATGCATAAATTCACATCCACCACACTTATCATAATAAGGACATTTACTTTTAATTCTTATAGTTGAAGGATTTATAACATTTATTACCTTACCAACCATATACTTATCTTTTTCTTCTACTATTTCAATTTCTACTGTTTCTCCGATAACTGTGTTAGGTACAAAGACAATCTTTTTGTTTAAATAACCAATTCCTCTACCTTGATTATCATATTTTTCAATTTTTATATTCATAAAGTTTTTTTACTTCCTTTATAGTTAAACTACGATATTCACCGCTTTTTAATTTATCAACATTTAAAAATGCATATTCTACTCTTGTTAATTTATCAACTAAGTATCCTAAGTTTTCAAATACTTTCTTAATAATGTGATTTCTTCCTTCAATAATAGTTATTTCAACTATAGCGTAATTTTTAATAGCATCATTTTTCTTTAATTTAACTCTTGTTGGAATACATTTTCTACCTTCAACATCGATTCCTTTTTCTAATTTTTTTAAATCAGCAATATCCATAAATTTATTTAATTTTGCAACGTATTTCTTAGGAACTTTATTTTTAGGATGGGTTAAAATATTTGTTAGTTCTCCATCATTAGTAAGCAATAATAAACCAGTAGTATCATAGTCTAGTCTTCCAATAGGATAAATTCTTTTATCTGTATCGATTAAATCAACAACTGTTTTTCTTTTTTTATCATCTGCTGCAGAGGAAATAACACCTCTTGGTTTATTTAATAAAAAATAAACATAATCTGCTTTATTTAAAGTTACTCCATTAACAACTATTAAATCTCCAAAACTAGCCTTAGTACCTAACTCAGTAACCTTAACCCCATTTACATATACTTTTCCAGAATTTATTAATTCTTCAGCTTTTCTTCTTGAAGTAAAACCTGATTCAGCAATTATTTTTTGTAATCTTTCCACTTAGATCACTCCTTACTCATTTATTTTAGCAAAATCATTATAATAAATAAACTAAAAAAATTGCAAATTAGTCTTTATATATTTGCATTTTTAAATTTTGTATTAATAAAATAAATAAACTAAAATAAATGAAGCAAGTATCCCAATAAAATCAGCAAATAATCCAACTGGAAGAGCATATCTATTTTTAACAATTTTAATACTGCCAAAATAAAGTGCAATTACATAAAAAGTTGTATCACTTGATCCTTGAATTACACTCGCTAATGTACCCATAACTGAATCAGGTCCAAACTCTTTAAAAATATCAACCATTATAGCTAAAGTCGAATTACCAGATATGCTTCTTAAAAAACACATAGGAATTATTTCACTTGATAAACTAAATCTTTTTAAAACATTATCTAAAAAAAAGAATGAATCAGTTATAATATTACTTTTAATTAAAATATTAATGGCAAATATCATAGCAACTAAATTAGGTATTATTTTAATTGTAGTTTTAAGTCCATCTAAAGCACCATTTAAAAACTCATCATAAATATCTACTTTTTTAATAAAACCGTAAATTATTATAAATAACACTATTAAAGGTAAAATAATTATGCTACTTATTCCCATTTTTTCTCCTTATAAAATAATCTAAAGTTAAGCCCCCAATAGTTGATGCTGTTGTTGCCATTATACATAGTGGTAAAACTTTAGTTGGATCACTGGAACCAGTTGCTTTTCTTAAGGCTAATATAGTAGTTGGAACAATTGTCACTCCACTCGTATTTAAAACTAAAAAGGTTATCATTGAAGTAGATGCACATTTTTTATCATCATTTAATTTTTGAAGTTCTTCCATAGCTTTTAAACCAAAAGGTGTTGCTGCAGATCCAAGTCCAGCCATATTAATGGCAATATTTGAAGCAATATATCCAAGTGCGGGATGTGATGTTGGAATTTTAGGAAATATCCTAGATAAAATAGGACTTAATAATTTTGCAATAATATTAATTAAACCTGATTTTTCAGCAATAGCCATAAGTCCCATCCAAATTACAAGTAATGGCATAATATTTAATATTAAATCTAAACAAGTATTACCTACCTCTATAATTTCATCATTAATAACACTTATATTTCCACTTATTAATCCATAAGTAATTCCTACAATTATAAATATTCCCCATATTATATTAATCATAATATTCCTTTTTAAATAACATCTTTATTAATTTTTGATACCACTTTAATTCTTTTTCTTTTTTAGGCTCTTTAATATAAATATTTTCCTTAAAGTATTCTTTACCATTTAAACTAACTGTTAAGGATCCAATTATATTTGTTGCATTATTATCATAATAATTTATAGTAGTTTTAATCTTACTATATTCATCTTTACTTAAAGACATATAAAAATCTCTATCAATAAAAGTGTTGTTATAATCAGTCTTTATTCTACCTTTAGATACTATCTTATAATTTTTTAAAGTATTAAAATATTTTTCATATAAATCTTTATGATCATTAAAGTCATTACCATCATTAAATGTTACTACTGTTAAATTAACATTATTTTTAGAAGCATTGGTAACTAAGGTCCTTTTAGCTTTTTTAGTATATCCTGTTTTGCCACCTGTACAATATTTATAACTTGTTAGTAATTTATTCTTATTATGCCATATATATGATTTTAAATTAGTTTTAACTGTAATATCTTTAGTACCTACAATTTTTTTATATTCTGGATTTTTTATAGCATAACTTGATAATAAAGCCATATCATATACAGTTGATGTATTAGCACTATCTTTTTCTTCTAATCCACTACTGTTAACAAAATTACTATGTTTCATTCCAATATTTTTAGCAAGTAAATTCATTAAATAAGCAAAATTTTCTGTTGAAGATGCTACTTGATAAGCTAGTTCTATGGCAGCATCATTTCCACTTCTTAGCATTAAACCATAAAGAAGTTCTCTAATTGTTATTTCTTCACCAACAGATACATATATTCCACTTCCATATGATTTAAGAACACTGTCACTTATAGTTATTTTTTTATCTAAATTAATATTATTTATTACAACCATGCTAGTTAATATTTTAGTTATAGATGCAATTAAAGATTCTTTATTAATATTATTTCCTTCTAATACCCTATTATTATCAGTATCCATAACTATATAAGAAGATGCACTTATAGCACCTACTTTTAAAGGAAAAATTATTATTATTAAAATTATTATTATTCTTTTCATATATTAGATTTTATGATTATTTAAAAAGAAAAATACATACGTTTCATATGTATTACTATTTCTGACAATTAGGACAGTAATAAGTACTTCTTCCACCAATTCGGTCTTTTAATATTAAACTATTACATATTTTACAATTCATATTATCTCTTTTATGAACATATAATTTGTCTTGATAATGTCCTGTTACGCCTAAACTTGAAGTATAACTTTTAATAGTTGTTCCACCATCAATAATCGCATTGGTTAAAATTTCTTTAGATGAAGAAATTATATTATCACATTCATTTTTAGTAATATCTTTTCCTTTTTTAAATGGATTTATTTTACTTAAAAATAATACTTCATTAGCATAAATATTTCCAAGTCCAGCAATAATACTTTGATCTAACAATAGTTCTTTTATTGGTAAATTACTTTTATTAAATTTAGTTAATAAATAATCACTGTTAATATTTTTATCAAATGGTTCTAGTCCTAGTTTATTTAATCCCTTACACTTAGATAAGTCATCAGTTAAAAACATACGACCAAACTTTCTAGTATCATGATATCTTAAAGAAATATTATTATCTAAAATAAATATAATATGTTCATGTTTGCTTATTTCATCATTAATATTTTTAATATAGTATTTTCCTTCCATTCTAAGATGTGACACTAAATAAAGATTATCTATTTTAAATATTAAATATTTTCCATAAGTTGTTATATCTAATATTGTTTTATTAATTAGATTATCAAAACTTAAACTTCCATCTTCTATTATATTTTGATATCTAATTTGATAACTTGTTATTTTCTTTCCAATTATTTTTTCTTTTAATACTTTAGCAACAGTTCTAACTTCCGGTAACTCTGGCATAATTACACTTCCCTACTACATGTTTATTTTATAATAAAGAATTAAAAAAAGAAATATTATTCTTTATCTTGTAACTTTAATATTTCTTTTTATTTTGTATCATACCAGGTTGGTCCAAAGTCTAAACTTGCTTTTAATGCTACATCTAATTTAACCGTATTTTCCATAGCATCTTTAACTATTTTAGTTAATTCTTCTTTTTCAGAATCAACACAGTCAAATATTAATTCATCATGTACCTGTAATAGCAATTTAGATTTTAATTTATTTTTTGTCATTTCTTCATCTATTTTAACCATAGCCATTTTTAAAATATCTGCACTTGTTCCTTGAATTGGTGTATTCATAGCTATTCTTTCACCTGCTTGTCTTATCATATAATTTTTATTTGTTAATTCTTCAATATTTCTTTTACGATTGAATAAAGTTCTTACATAACCATTACTATAAGCATCTCTAACTACATTATCCATATATTCTTTAACTCCTGGATACATTTCATTAAATTTTTCAATTAATTCTTTGGCTTCAGTTGGTCTTATTTGTAAATTTTCACTTAAACCAAAACTACTGATCCCATATACAATTCCAAATACGACTGCTTTAGCTTTGCTTCTTTGTAAGGTGGTTACTTCTTCTAATGGGACTCCAAAAATATCACTGGCTACTTGTTTGTGAATATCAATATTATTATTGAAGGCATTTAATAATTCTTTAGAACCTGATAAGTGAGCAAGTACTCTTAATTCAATTTGAGAATAATCGGTACTTAAAAAAGAATCATATTCTGGCAAGAATGCTTTTTTAACAAGTTTTCCATCTTCTTTTTTAGAAGGAATATTTTGCATATTAGGATCTAAACTAGATAATCTTCCTGTTCTAGTTAAAGCTTGTTTATAAATTGTATGAATTTTACCGTCTTCTCTAATGTAATCTTTTAATCCTTCTAAATAAGTACTATTTAATTTAACTAAATTACGATATTCTATTATTAATTTTAATTCGGGAATTGTTTTAGATAATTTTAAAATAGTACTTGCATCAGTGTTATATCTTTTTGACTTTGCATTTTTATGTGTAAATGGCAAATTCATATGTTCAAATAAGACAATACCTAATTGAGTAGGACTATTAATATTAAATTCTTCTCCACATACTGCATATATCTTTTTAGCTATATCATCTAAATTTTTATCCATATCTTTTTGAAGAGAATCTAAAATATTTTTATCACATATAATTCCATTCATTTCCATTTTAGCTAAAATAGTTATTAGTGGCATTTCAACTTTGGTAAATAAGTCTAACATTTCTTCTTTAGCTAGCTCATTTATAAATCTGTCTTTATTATCAAAAATATATTTAGCTTTAAGGGTTACTTCATTTTCGTGTGTTTTACTTTTAATAACTTCATTATAAAATGGAATGTATATTTCTTCTTTATTCATTAAAACTGCTAAATCTTCTTTTATTTGATAGTTAAGTAAATATGCTGCTATCATGAGATCAAAAGAGGTATTTAAATTGATGTTATTAAGTAAATTAATATTCTTTTTCAAATCATAAGTGTATTTTTCATTATCTTTTAAATAATCTAAACATTCATTAATCATTTCAGGTTTAACATAGAATAAATTTTTTCCATCATAAAGGCCCATTCCTAATAATTTGGCATCATGATAATTTTCATTATCGCATTCAATGTAGTAAGATATTTTATTATCTTTACTAATTTCTTTTACATTATTTAATATTTTGTAATTAGATTTGGTAGTTTCTTGTTTAAAATCCATCTTTTTTAATAAAGAATAAAATTCAAGTTCTTTATATATTTCAATTAATTTATTATTATTTGGTCCTAAATATTTACAGTCAGTTAAATTTTCTTTTATTGGAGCATTTAAACAGATAGTACAAATATCTTTACAAAAAAACGCAGTATCTTTATCACTTGCTAATTTATCATGAGTAGCACCTTTAATTGTATCAATTGAATTATAAATACCTTCTAAGGAATTATATTGTTGTAATAGTTTTAAAGCTGTTTTTTCACCTATTCCTTTAACACCAGGAACATTATCAGAAGAATCTCCCATTAAGGCCTTTAAATCAATCATTTTTATGGGATCAATGCCATAATCTTCAATAAATTTTTCTTTGGTATATCTGATGTAATCTTTACTTTTTAATAACTTTACTTCAACTTCTTCATTAATTAATTGTAATAAATCTTTATCGGAAGAAACTATGGTTGCGATAAAATCTTTATCATCAAGAGCCATTTTACTTAAGGTACCAATAATGTCATCAGCTTCATAATTTTCTAATTCTATATGTTTTATTCCCATAGCATCAAGTAGTTCTTTAGATTTATTTAACTGAATAATCAATTCATTGGGAGTTGCACTTCTTCCGGCTTTATATTCTTTATATTTATCATGTCTAAAGTTTTTTCCAATATCATAAGCAACGGCCATAAATGTTGGCTTTTCTTCTTCAATTATTTTATTAATCATATTGGTAAAACCATATAAAGCATTAGTAGGATAATTCTTACTATTAACCATTAAATTACCTGTTGCTGCTGTTGCATAGTAACTTCTAAATATTAAATTATTACCATCAACTAGAATTATTTTTTCCATGTTTTCATCACCATTTTTATTTTATAATAAATATTATAAAAAAACTATCATAACCGTTGTTAATGATAGTTAAAAATATAATTGTTATTTATAAATAATATGTTTTACGATATATGTAACAAAGTATTAATAAAGTTTATGAAAAATTCATAATCTAGATAAATTATTAATAAACTTGAGATTAAGAATGGACCAAATGGTAACATATTATTTTTGTTTCTTATAGTTACATATATCGCATAAGGGAACGCTAAGAAGGCTCCAAATATTATATAAAATATTCCTAATTTAGGACCTAATACTAAACCAGCTATAAATGATAATTTAATATCTCCTCCACCTAATGATTCTTTTTTAAATATAAGATTTCCTAAAAGCATTATTGTATACATTATAGCAAATATTAGAATGCCACTTCCTATAGAGTACAAAACATTAATAAATGGTTCCATAAATAATTTTATTATAATAATTATGATGCTACCTATTATTATAGGACTATCTAAAATTATATAGTAATTTATATCACTAACAAATATTATAGTTGTTAAACTAGATAGTATTATAGCTATTAGAAATTCTAATGATATTCCAAAAGTATAGTAACTTATTAAGAAAAGCATTCCAGTAAATAATTCAGTAGCTGGATACCAAACTGATATTTTTGTATGACAATGGCTACATTTTCCTTTTAATAAAATATAGGAAAACAATGGTATATTTTCATACCATTTTAATTTATGATTACATTTTTCACAATGACTTCCAGGAAAAACTATTGATTCATTATTTGACAAACGCATTCCAACTACGTTAAAAAAAGAACCAAACATTAAACCTAAAATAAATATGTATACTGCTATCATAATCTTCTCCTATTTAATTTGATCATATAATCCAAACATTGGTAAGATTACAGCTAAAACTATTCCTCCAACCACTACAGCTAAAAATACAATCATTACAGGTTCTAATAATGCTTGTAAATTATCTACTAATGATTTATGTTCTACTTGATAATAATTTGCTACTTTTTCCATCATTTCAGCTAATTCTCCAGTAGATTCTCCAGTTACTATCATATAATAAGCAACTTCAGGGACAGCCCACTGATTATAGAATGATTCTGATATTTTTTCTCCTCTAGCAATATTATTAATGGTTGTTAACATTATTTCTCTATATATTTCATTACTTGTTACTTCATATAATAAATTAATACTATCAGTTATAAATACATTATTTTTTAGTAATGATGCAAATGTTTTAGCAAAAATATTCATTTCTTTATAAATTATAATTTTACCAAATAAAGGTAATTTCATTGCTACTTCTTGGATGAACTTTCTAAATTCTTTTACTTTTTTATATAATATTATATTTATAAGTAGAATTAGTAATGCTACCAATAAAATTTTAACAATATTTAATTGAAGGAAAGCACTTGCATCTAACAAAAACTGAGTAAACGGATTTAATTTAGCTCCGGCTTCACTATATACTCCCTCGAATTTCGGCATAACATATAATAAAATAAATGTGATTACCCCTATGGAAAATATAGAAATTATTGTTGGATACATTAAAGCACTAACCATAGCTTTTCTAGTATTTTCTACTTCAGTATAGTAATTTGCCATATCATCTAAGGTGCTTTCTAATTCACCAGTAGCTTCGGCTGTTTTAATCATACTTATTAAAAGTGCTGGAAATGTTTTTCCTTGTTTAGCTAGTGCTGTAGAAAATGATTCACCTAATGTCAAATTATATACTATGGAATCATACAATCTTTTCTTAGATCTCTTTTTTCCTAACTGTTTACTTAATATACGCATTGATTCAGTTAAGGTTATACCTGATTTAATATAAGTAGATAACTGGGTTAACCAAAAAACTAAATCTTTAGTAGACATTTTTGTTTGAAATTGACTGTCTGGTCCATAAAGTATGTTAATCAATTTGGAAGTTTCAATACTTAAGACTTTAAAATTTTCGTTAGTTAAATAGGTTAAAACTTCCATTTTTGATAACGCAATAAATATATTAGTTTCTTTTTTACCTTTAGGATCTATTGCTGTATATTTAAATGCGACAGGAGTTTCACTACGTTTTTTTTCTTTTTGAATTTCTAAAATTAGTTTTCTGTTTTGTTCTTCAATTCTTCTTTTACGTTCTCTATTTATAGACAAATTATTCCATTTTTCTTTTAACATTTCATTTAAAGATAATTTTTTCTTCACTTCAGGGGTATTTTCATTTTTTGTTGATGATTCTGAAGTATCTAAATTTACTTCTTCATATGGTGCAATTTCATTTAAATTAATTTTTGTTTTTCGAGAATCATAGATTTTATCGATTATTAAATTATAAACATATATCAGAGGATAAAATATTCCATAAGTTGTGTAATAACAACCTAAAGAAACATATTTAAAAAATATAATTAGTGGTTTAAAAACAAAGGTAAATCCAATAAATTCATAATCAAAAGACGCATATCCTTTTGTATAACTTTTTAATTT
>ERZ779737.1285-NODE-1285-length-20071-cov-2.512190_pt1 | contig 20071 bp, 13 predicted proteins | sample MGYA00511889_ERZ779737 | MGnify/ENA primary metagenome ERZ779737 (study PRJEB29588, sample SAMEA2163575) | human gut metagenome | biome: human gut; feature: human-associated habitat; material: faeces | place: Denmark | collected 2008/2010 ...
TTGCCGCCGCGGCGGCGGAGAATCTGCGTCTCTGGCAGGATTTTCCGGCAAGAAGATGGCAGTCCGAGTATTTCCCCATCGGGAACGGCGCGCTTGGCGCGATGCTCGACGGCGGGATCAAGCTCGACATCCTTCAGCTCAATCTGGATTCCCTTTGGACCGGGGACGGCAATCCCTCCGGAAATTTAGCTTCGATGGGCAGTTATCAGTCTCTGGGCGAGCTGCGGATTTCCTATGACCGGGTCTCCCCTTCCAAACCCTACCGTAGAGAACTGGATATCACCCGCGCGATTCATACCGTTTCCATCGGCGGCCAGACCCGGACCGCGTATGTCAGCGCCCCCGATCAGGTGCTGGTCTATGCCGTCCGTTCCGAAGAGCCGCTTTCCGGGCGGATTGTCCTGCGCGATTCCCGGGAAGGCATGGCATACCGGGAGAACGGAAAGGAGAAAAAAATCGGGACTTCCTATTCCGGCAGGGAACTCCGCCTTGACGGCGTTCTTCCCAATGAGCTGAAATACGGGAAAGACGGGAAAGTCATGAAGGAATTGATGTCAAAGGTGTTTGACGCCGTCCCGTCCGATCTGCGCTACGGCGTGCTTGCCGGAGTTTCCGCCGACGGCGTTGTCGAGGCGGCTGACGATGCGCTTTGTTTCCGGAATTGCCGCAATTTGACGGTTTTCCTCGTCGCGGACACCACGTATGAAATGAATCCCGCGGCAAATTTCCGGAATCCGGAAAAACTCCGCGGTCTCCGGGAACGGCTGGAGAAGGCGTTTTCCGCGGGAGAGGAAAAACTTCGTCAGCGTCATATCGCCGAATACCGCAGTTATTTTGACCGTGTTTCCCTGTCGCTCGGTTCCGGCCGCGGAGATCTTCCTCTGAGGCGGCGTCTGGCGGAATTCCGGAAAAAGGGCGGAGATCCGGAACTTCCGGCCCTGCTTTTCCAGTATGGGCGCTATCTGCTGATTTCCTCCAGCCGTCCGGGGACTCTGCCCGCCAATCTGCAGGGCATCTGGAACAATTCCAACACTCCCCCCTGGCACAGCGACTATCATACGAACATCAACCTCCAGATGAATTACTGGGGCGCGGAACCAGCCGGTCTCCCCGAGTGCCATCTGCCGCTTTTCGATCTGATGAATGCCGCCGCTCCCATTGCGGAGCAGGGGATGCGGAGTCTGGCGGGCAAACGCCGGATAGAGGGCTTCACCTTCCGGACCAGCCTGAATCCCTTCGGCGGGGGCGGCTGGAAATGGAACTGCCCGGCCAATGCATGGCTGGCATTGCACATGTTCCAGCATTATGAATACAATCCGGATCCGGATTTTCTGCGGCGGACGGCCTGGCCGTTTTTCGAAGGAACCATGAAATTCTGGCTTTCGTATCTGAAAGAGCGTCCGGACGGCAGCGTGGTCGTTCCCCGGGGATGGTCTCCGGAGCATGGACCGGTCGTCGACGGTGTTTCCTATGACCAGCAGATCGTGACGGAGTTCTTCGACGCCTTCCAGAAAGCCGCGCAGATCCTGAACATCCGGAATGCCATGACGGAACGTGCCGCCGCCGTCCGTCCCCGTCTTCTGGGGCCGAAGATCGGCAGGTGGGGCCAGCTCCAGGAGTGGGAGGAAGACCGGGATGTCAAGGGGGATTCCCACCGTCATACGTCCCACCTCTTTGCCGTGTATCCGGGGAACAGCATCAACGGCATTGAAACGCCGGAGTTCTTCCGGGCTGCGCAGATTTCACTGGAGGGGAGGACGACCACTGGAGATGCCCGGCGTTCGTGGACCTGGCCGTGGCGCGCAGCCTTGTGGGCGCGGTTCGGGAATGGAGAGAAGGCCGTCGAAATGGTGAATTCTCTTCTTCGCTACAATACCATGGACAATTTTTTCACCACCCATGCGCCGTTTCAGATCGACGGCAATCTCGGCATTGTCGGTGCGTTCTGCGAGCTTCTGCTGCAGAATGACGGCAACGGGATTTCCATTCTGCCTCTTGAACTTCCCGGGTGGCCGGACGGTTCCTTTTCCGGTCTGAGGGCCAAAGGCGGTTATACCGTCGGCGCCGTATGGAAGGACGGCAGAATCACCGGTGCGGAAATTACCGCCTCCCGTGCGGGGACCGTGAGAGTCAAACTCCGCACTCCTTTGCGCTATAAGGGTTCTTCGGGCAAGGAGTTCAGCATTCCGATGAAAGCGGGAGAAACCGTCGTGCTGAGCCGCTGAACCGCCGCTTCCGGTCCCCGGTTGGGATGAGCCGCCTGAAATTTCCCGTGTCATGGCGCGGACACTCTGGAGAAGTTCCGAATGTCCGCTCCGGGCAGGCGGCGGGGACGCGGAGGAAGTGTCACAGAATGTCGAAACTGCCTGTGGCCGGATGGCTTTCCAGATAGTCGTGAATCACCTGAGCCGTTTCCGGACCGATCCCCTCCACTTTCGCGCAGATTGTCTCCGGCGACGCTTTGCGGAGCCGGTGCACGGAGCCGAAGGCTTCCAGAAGCATGCGCTTCCTTGCCCCGCCGATGTTCGGAATTTCATCCAGAATTGAGTTCTGAATGGTCCGCAGGCGCAGCGCCCGGTGGTAGGTGACGGCGAAACGGTGCGATTCATCCCGGATCGCCTGCAGCAGCTTCAGGGCAGGACGGTCCCTGTCGACGAGAATTGGTTCCGATCGGCCGGGAATGAAAACTTCCTCGTTGCGCTTGGCCAGACCGATCACGGGAAACGGCGGGCAGTTCAGCTTGAGCAGTGCATCAATCGCGGAGCTGAGCTGTCCTTTGCCGCCGTCCACGATCATCAGATCCGGAAGAGGCTGTTTCCCTTCCAGCAGTCGGAAAAAATGCCGGGAGACTGCTTCCCGCATCATGGCGAAGTCGTTGGCCCCCGTCACGGTCCGGATGCGGAAGCGGCGGTAGCCCTGTTTGTACGGACGGCCGTCGCGGAAACAGACCATCGATGCGACCGCAAGGGTTCCGGAGATGTTGGAAATGTCAAAGCAGATCATGACACGCGGCGGCGTTTTGAGCTTCAAGGCGCCGCGGAGATCCTCAACTGCTTCCGGTCCGCCTGCCGTCTGGGGAATGGATGCGTTTGAAAAGGTTCTTGTTTTCGACCCGTACAGCGATTCCACGTTTTTCGAGATGTCCCGGAAAAGAGCGGCCTTCTCAAAATTGCGTTTTTCCGCATATTCCTGCATTTTTCCCCGCAGAAGTTCCAGCATTCCGGAGACGTTTCCGTTCAGCAGATCAATCAGGCGGTCAAGACGTTCCCGGTATTCCGCTTCCGTGACCTTTCCGATGCATGGACAGCAGCAGTCCCGGATTTTGGCGGCAAGGCAGTGGGTGTATTCCTCTTCTCCCGGATCATGAAAACCGCACGAGCGCAAGGCGTAATGGCGGATCAGAAAGTCCAGGGTCTGGCGGAGGGCCGCTCCATGCGGAAAGGGTCCGAAGTAAAGGCAGGAGTCGTCCTTTCGCAGGCGTGCCGGCTTCGGCCGCGGGAAACGTTCCGAGAGATCGATTTTGATGAGCAGATGGCGTTTGTCGTCACGGAGCAGGACATTGTATTTCGGAGCATACTCCTTGATCAGGCGCGATTCCAGAATCAGCGCCTCGTCCTCGCTGCGGACCGTCAGACATTCCCAGGTGTCGATGGAGTTGATGAGCGAACGCAGTTTCGGGTCGGCGCGCGTCTCCCGGGAAGGCTGGAAATACTGTGACATCCGTTTCCGGAGATTTGCCGCTTTGCCGACATAGATTACCGTGCCGAAGGAATCGCGGTAAATGTAGACTCCTGGTTTTGTCGGGATGTCGCCGGGATAAAACGATATTTTTTTCAAAGCCATAATTTTCAAGAAAAGTTACAGGATTGCATGCAGTTGAAAACGGAAAGGTAAAATAGCCGCAAATGTCTGGAAAAACAATCATAGGAGGGAAAAAATCGCCTGAAAAGAGCGTGTCAAGAAAGATAAGAGCTTTTTTTTACGAAATTTTATGTCCTGCGGGGCTTGACATAAGCATATATGATTGTATTTTTCGATAATATTATTGTCTTTGACGTTGTGTTTAGCTTGGAAAGGGCATAAAAAATGCGGTTCTTGCCGGCCTTGTTTCTATCTGCTGTGCTGTTTGCGGCGGGCTCTCTTCATGCCCAGGGGCGGCGTTCCTCCTCCAGAAGAGCCGCGATTCCCGAGATTCAGCTTTCGGTCAGTCTTGTGAGCGCGCCGTCCATTCAGGTCCTGGACAAGGCGGATGCAGGTATTCCTCTGGGGAAAAGCAAGAAATGGATTCAGTTCCTTGTCGCCTATAAATTTTCTTCTTCCGCCGTCAATGCCAGGAAGATTTACGAGGACATGAAGATTGAGCTTTATGTCCGCCATCCCGCTCCGGACGGATATGCCTGGTTCACCGGGGTGCAATATCTGCACTGCGTCATGGCAGACATGGAAAAACACTATGCCGCGCTTTACATGCCGCCGTCCACCGTCGCCCGTTATATTTCAAGAGAACGGAAGTCCCGGGATGTTCTGAAGAACCTTCAGGGGATTGTGATTCTCAGCGACCGGGATGACCAGATTCTCGGATTGCAGTTCTTTGACCTCTCGGCGGGCGGCAAGAAGCTTTCCTCCTCGCAGACTGCCGCTTTGCGCAATGCTTTCCGGAATATCAATCAGGAAAAATACAAGTTCGTCGATGCCATCTGGCCGAAGGAGAATACTCCCTGGCAATGGATCGACGCGGAGAAATATGATTTGCCGAAGCCTGTTTTCCAGAATATCCGGAAGACGCAGATCAAGGAAGTGCCTGCCGAAAAGAGCGCAGGAGATGAAAGCGGAGAATGAATCATGCCTGCAAATGAACTGCTACTTTGCATTGATGTCGGCGGCGACAGTATTAAAGCGGCCGAGTTTTCCTATTCTCCCGCAGGGGACATGGTCCTCGAACGTTTTGCATTTTCCGAGTTCGGCAAGGAGCTGAACGGCGAAGAGGATAATTTCCCAGCCTTTGCCACAGCCTTGTCCGACATTGTTCTGAAAAACGGATTTCAGGCGAAGAAGATCTGCCTTACCATTTCCGGTCAAAATTCCTATATCAAGTTCGTCAAGGTCCCCGCGATGGTCAGTGACGAGAAGAAAATCAAGCAGATCATTGCATTCGAAGCCAAGAATGCAATCCCGTTTTCCATGGATGAGGTGGTATGGGATTCCCAGCTGATCAGTTCCGCAGATGACAGCGGTGAAATAGAGGCGATGTTTGTCATTGTCAAAAATGAGGAAATCGATAAAATCACCCGCATACTGGAATCGCTGGGCAAGGAAATTGTCCTGATTGAAGTTGCTCCGACAGCCTGTTACAATGCCGCACGGGCGAATGGAGTCGGCGATGCGGACTGCGAGATGATCCTGAATATCGGCGGGCGCTGTTCCACTCTGATTTTTATCGACAGCGGAGGTTTTTTTGTCCGGATTATTCCCATCGCAGGGCATTCGGTCACTCTGCAGATCAGCAAGGAATTCGGAATTCCTTACAATGAAGCCGAGGAATTGAAACGACGTCACGGTTTTGTCGCTTTGGGCGGAGCATATGAAGAACCGGATTCCGAGGTGGCTGCCACCGTTTCGAAGATCATCCGGAATGTGATGACGCGCCTCCATGGAGAAGTCAACCGCTCCATCAATGTATACCGTTCCCAGCAGAAAGGCAGGAAACCTGAAAAGCTTTATCTTGCCGGCGGCAGCTCCGTCATGGCGTATACGCCGCGTTTCTTCTCGGAAAAACTCCGAATTCCCGTGGAATATCTGAATCCGTTCCAGAACATTGCAATCGGACCGGAGCTGGACAAGGAAAGTCTTGCGAATCTCGCCCATATGTTTTCTGAAACCATCGGTCTGGCCGTCCGTCATGCGACCGTTTGTCCCATTGAAATTTCGCTGGTTCCGGAATCCATGAGAAGACTGAATGAGTTCAAGCTTAAGAAACCTTATCTTTATGCATCCGCAGCGTCTCTGCTTCTCTGTCTTCTTGTGACCTTTTTCGGCTTTTCCAAGCAGTTGGAGATCGCGGAATACAAACAGAAAATCGCCAGTAAATTCATGAAGGAGACAAACCAGGTCGTATCCCGCTTGAAGTCTGCGGAAAATGATTTTTCCAATGCAAGAAGTGAATATGAGGCGGCGGCCCAGATTCTCGCCAGGCAGAAGGTCTGGCCGTCGATGCTGAATGAATCGCAGAAAGTTCTTCCCGATGACATGTGGCTGACCTCCTTTACTTTGACCAACAATCTCCCGAGCAATAAAAATCAGGCGCCTCAGGATGATTTTTCCAGCGGCGGATTGTTCGGGACTGCACGTTCCGCTTCATCGGGACAGGCATCTTCTTCGCCGAATGAGCTCTCCGCAGCAAAATTTGACGGGCATGCCTTGATTCGCGACAACGGGATCAACGAACTGTATATGGAAATGCTTTCCAAATCCTCTTTCTTCAAGTTCAATCCCCAGACGGAGACATTTACTTCTGTAATTGACGGAACGGTGGCAAGTACCTTCAACGTATCGACATTTTCCCTGACATCCCATCTGAAGGAAATCTACAAAAGAGGCAACTAGCAGGCGGAAAAAGGTTACGGAAAGATGAATTTTATCAAGAAGAATATTGTATTTTTTATCGTCTGTTCACTGACGCTTTTTGCGTCGCTTTATCTGATTTATCTGGATCTGGCAAAGCATTCCCTGATTGCCAAAGCCAATGCCGAAACCGAGGAAAGCCGGCAGAAAGCCGATAAGGCATATAAAGGCAAAGGCAACCGCCCGGTGGATCCGAATGTCAAGATGATTGCATCTGATACGGAGACCGTAAAACAGCGGACCGCAGTTCTTCAGCGGATTTTCGGAAAACCTTACAGAAATGCTCTGATCGCTTTTGCCCGCGAAATTGGAATGACCGAGGACGAGCTCCTGAGCAAGTTCCGTGATTTTTACGAGAGCGATGAGCAGAAGGACAAATCCCCGGAGGTTCTGATTCCCGGATTCAAAAAGACTCTCGGCGATGAGAAGAAGGTGGAAGGCGCTTTCAGGCGTTTTATCGAAACGGTTCAAAAGATCACCGTGGAGCCTTTGACAGCTTCGAGCGGCATCGATATTTTTGCCGTTGCCTTGGGGATTCCCCGCTCTATGAATTCTTCCGCCTGCCACGTGTTTCTTGCCACGATGCAGCGTAATATTTTTGACAGAAGAAATATTCCCGGAATTCTGAGTATTCAAACCGTTCGTGATTTTACCTACAGCCAGTATGTTCAGACTCCGCCTCCGCTGAATGCGATTCCCGATATTCTGACCATGATGCCGATTTACGAAGACATTTTTTACCGGATGCGTCTGAGCAAACTTACGAATGTGCAATCGTTCGCTAGACTCAATTCCGGTGTTGCGCATTCTGATAAATATCGGAAGTATTCGTTCAAAACCAAAGTGACAGGCACCATTGATTCCATCCGGAATTTTGTCAATAACCTTCATGCTGCTTACAAGGAAAATCAGGTATATGTTGTGACATGGGTTTCCCTGGTTTCTCATACGGATCAGGAAGTCGCGCAAGCCCGGGCCCTGGTTGCAAGTGATGCTGCCGGGCAGCAGCCGAATGCAAGATGGAACCGGCCTCGGCCGGATGCTGTTCATGCAAATCAGTCGTCTTCGGCGGAAAATGAGGCTCATCTTCCGTTGGAGGAGCGCTCCGATTATGGCAAGGTGATTATCGGCTTGAATCGTCAAGTGTCCGCGGAAATGGAATTTGACTATTATATCTTTGTCGGCGACAGGCTGGGAAAGACAAATTAATGATGGAATGAGGGTATTAAATTGCTGTTTTTAAAGAAACATTATGAAAAGATTCTGCTCGGAACTCTTCTGATCATCTTTATCGTTTTACTGATTTTTCAGTTTCTGCTCTGGCAGCAGGGACAGAAAATCAAAATCGACGGCATTCTGGAATTTACTCCTCCTCCTCCCAATTACACCAGTATTGATTTTGAAGCGCAGGATTCCCCGTTTAATGTGCTGGCGAATCTTGCGGAAACGCCTCAGTGGCTCAAATCGGAGAAGCGTCTTGCATCATCTGTGATGTATACTGATTTCATGCTTCCTTATCCCATGGCGTTTTGTCCTTACTGCAGGAAAATGATTCCTGCAGTTGATTTCCCGCCGGTGAATTCCGATCGGGAAGGGCATTGTTCGCTTTGCCGTCACGTGTTGAAAGCCCCTCTTCGCAACAAGCTTAATATTGTTGTGGACACGGATGAAGACGGAATTCCGGACAAGGAGGAACTCGCCCTGGGGATGAATCCGAAGGATCCGAATGATGCGGCGGCCGACTTCGATGATGACGGATTTACCAATTATGAAGAGTTCATTGCAGGGACCAAGATCCGGGATGCCAAGAGCCGTCCGCCCTACCATCAGAAGATTTCTGTAGTCAATGTCAGCAAGACTGTTCTTCCGATTACGATCAAATTGATTGATTTCAAGGGGAAGGATGACAAGAATCTTGCCGATGTCCAAATCGGCATCCGGGACCGGAGAGGCCGTGAAAAGAGTCATTATCTCAAGCTGGGAAAAGCGTTTACCTGCACCGCCGGCACATTCACCGTGGTGGATATCATCCGCCAGACGGAAACGGTAACCATCCGCGGAACAAATACGCAGACGGAAAGAGACAACTCCTATGTCATTCTCCAGAAACGCGGATCAAAGGACAGAATCGAAGCACATCTCAAATCCCGTGTCACGGAACCTCGTGAAAAAATCGTTCTGCGTCTCGGCTCACTCAAGCGGAATCAGGAAAAAGAATTTTATGCGGGAGACTCTTTCGAACTTGGAACCCAGATGACCGGAACTGAAAAATATACCATCGTGGCATCTGACGCCCAGAAGAAGACGGTCGATCTCAAGTTTGAACAAGACGGCAAGACCTATACGATTTCCCGGCTGCCGCAAATCGCGCTTATCATTGAGCAGAAACGGGCTGCTTCCCAAAAACAGCCCCCGCAACAGAGAAACAGATAGAATTTAATATAAGGATCAGCTATGATGAAGTTTGTTATGGAGTTCAGCAGACAGTCCGTCCGGTTGTCTTTATCCGTGATTGTCGTATTAACTCTTTCTTTGATCTCTGCGGAGGCATTTTCTCAAAACCAGAAGGCTTCTTCCAAAGATGCCGTGTCCCGTCCGGATGCGTTTAAGATGGATCCCTTTGAATTTGAGATTCCGGATGACAATGTCATGGAGGAGATCCAGGTTCGGAATAATATTCTTGAACAAAGCGTTTTCCAGCAGGTGAGAATCGGAGACAAGTTTTATGCCGCCAACAGCTTTGCCGATGCATTCGGGGCTTACAAACGTGCTCTTGCCATTATTGAACGCAGCAAACTGGGAAATGGCGCCTATGTGATTTCCGTCAGAAGCAAAATTGAGAAACGAATGCTTCAGACACGGAAACAGTGGGCTTTTTCCATCGCCCGCGAGGCAAGGAAAATCTATCTGAACGCCTTGACACAGAAGGAGTCTGCCGGAGCAATTGCTGAATTCAACAAGGCGGAGCAGCTTGCCGCGTCCGCTCTGCCTGTTTATTATGCGGGGAAAACGATTGCCGAGGCGAATTTTGATGATAATACCCTGCAGAAACTTTCCAAAGATGATCCATCCTTTTATAATGGCGTGAAAACCTTTACCGCAGATTGCAAAAAAATGACGGAAGCGATTCAATTCCGCGAAGAAACTTCTCTTGCCGTGGTGGATCCCGACAATAAGAGACGCAAGGAGAATATCGCCAATCTTCTCAAGGAATCTCAGATTTTATATAAAAAGAAAAAGTATGAAAAAGTCCGGGACAATATGGAAAAAGTACTTGTCCTCGATCCTTACAATCAGGATGCCATGACTCTGCTCAACAAGACATATAAAAAACTGTATGATATCGGTCTTTCCCGGCGGGAAAACGATGCTTTGGAAAGAATGGCCGATGTTGAATGGAGATGGAACGAGCCGAGACTGCCTTCCGACAGCTCTATAGAGGAGGAGGTCCCCCGTGAGATGACGGGAAACCGCTCCACTTTATATGACAAGCTTCAGAAGATCATGATAGATAAAATTCTTTTCGAGACAACGGACATCCAGTCTATTCTTGCACGCCTTGCCTCTCTCAGCAAGGAGAATGATCCGGAAGGAGCCGGAGTCAGCATTATTCCACCGCCGGATATTGCGGTTCGTTCCAGAAAGATTCCTTATCTTGAACTGGAGAAAGTTCCTCTGCTGGAAGTATTGAAATATGTTTGCGAACTTGCCGGTCTCAAGTATAAAATCGAGGACCGTGCCGTTCTGGTCGGCACCGATGGCATTGACGACATGGAACACGGTTTCTTCCAGGTGAGAAATTCTCTGATCAACCGGATTGCCGCCGAGGTCGGGCCGAAAGAAGAGAAAAAAGAAGAGAAAACCGGTGGAATTACAGAACGTGTCGATACGTTTACGGATGAAGGCGCATTTGATGAAGCCGCGCAGGAAATGGTTTCCGTTGCGCCGGTGACTCCGGAAATGCTGAAACAGTTTTTCTCTGCGCGCGGCATTTCCTTTGATGCCCCAAATTCCTCGATAGCATTTGACACCAAAACGAACAAACTGATTGTGAAGAATACTCCTGACAATCTCCGGCGTCTGGATGCGTTGCTGAAAGAGATTGACATTCAAACTCCGCTTGTCCTGATTGAGGCAAAAATCCTTGAAATTACGATGGAGGCCATTGAGGAACTTGGCTTTGACTGGACTTTGACGTATCTCAATACCAATACCAATCAGCGTTTCACCTTCGGGAATCTTCCCGTCTCCAACCTTTATCGTCCTTCCAGCGAGGCGAACAATAAAATTATCAACAATCTGAATATTCTTCCGAATTTCGGCAGCGAGAATCAATTCAATTTGTTTCTTTCTGTTCGCGCCATCGACCGGACGGACCGGGCGGAGATTATTTCCTCCCCGCGTCTGCTGACGGTATCCGGAATGGAAGCGTCTTTGAATGTGGATCAACAGCGTTATTTCCCGGATTCCTGGGATGATCCCGAAGTCACTATTGTCAACGGAACATCTTATACCTACAATCCTCCTGTTCCGGAATTTGAGGAACAGGCCGTTGGAACCGTTTTCAGCGTTACGCCCACGGTCAGTCCGAACAATTACACGATCATTCTCAAGATGAACAGCGATGTTTCAAAAATGACCGGCTGGTCGAATTACGACTACAGTATTATCATTGGCGGTCTTATGAACAGTCCCGCCGACACAACTCTCGGCAATATCACGCCGAAAATGAAAATGCCTGAATTTTCCCGCCGTGTAGTGGATACGCAAGTGAAAATTTATGACGGGGAAACCGTTGTGATTGGCGGCATTCTGGAGGACAAGGCCTCCAAAGTGGAAGACAAATGGCCTTTCCTCGGAGATGTTCCGTTGCTTGGCAGGCTTTTTACAAATTCTTTCAGCAACAGTCAGAAAACCAATCTTTTGATTTTTGTGACCGCCCGTTTGATGAAAGGGAACGGACTTCCTGTCCGGGATGCCCGTGCGCAGGGGTTGTTTGAATTTACCAGATAATTGAGGGATAGAGAACCATGAAGGATAAGATACATACAATGGAGAGCATGACAATGCCTGTAAGATTTCTTCAATTTCTGATAATTGCATCGCTTCTGCTGACGCTCGGCCATGCATCGGCACAAAATCCCGCCGGCAAACAGAAAAAAGCGGATGCTCCGCAGGCTTTGTCCGTTGCGGAATTGAACGCGCGTAAAAATGAGTTCAAAAACCGGGAAGTCGTCCGTCTGCAGGGATCGGAGAAGGAGATAGACAAACTTGTTGCCGAAGCGGTGAAATTCTATCAGAACAATGAGTTTGACAAAGCCATTGATCTTTATCTGGATGCCAAAGGCCGTCTTGAAACGCTCTACAAAACCAGCAATCTTCCAAGAATCAAGTCCAAAATCGACAATTGCGATCTTTCCATATCCAAGGCTTATTATTACTGGGCTCAGAAGATTTATTTTGATGCAGTCAAATCCGCAAAGGCTTCCGATTATGATGTTGCCATAGAAAAATGCAGGAAAGCCATGGAGATTTATCCGCCCTGCAAAGACAAAATGGAAAAAATTATTGAAAAATATGAGCTTCTGAAAGAGAAAACCCTGGCTGCCGATAAAATCAAGGCGAATACTGCGGATGATCCGGAAGAGGTCAAGGAAAAGCGTATTCTGCTTCGTCAGGGCGAAGTGCTGTACAAGGAAGGACTCTGGGATAAGGCGCGTTCCAAATTTGAGGAAGTGATTGCAATGGATCCCTATAACGAGTTTGCCATTGATTATGTCCGCAAGATCAATATCAAGCTCCTGGAAGCGGGAAGGCGCCGCACGGGAGTGACCAGAAATCAACGGGCAGCGGAAGTGATCTGGAATCCTGTTACTCCCATTATTCCCATGGATAACGCAGCGAATGCGGCGATTCAGGAAACGGGGGTGATCAAGGAAACTTATGAAAGTCCGATCACGAAAAAGCTGAAGGAAATCATTATAGACCGGATTGATTTTGAGGATGTGTCCATTGCGACTGCCGCGAAATATCTGAAAGAGCGGAGCAAGGAAAAGGATCCGGAAAAAGTCGGAGTCAATATTGTGCTGCGCGGCAAGATCAATCAGCCGATTACGGCGGACGGTGATGAAGTGCTTGAAGAGGAAGTCGTCTCCAACGATGGGGAAGGTCCGACGATCCAGCCCCTGACGATGATGGTTGACAACATTCCGCTGGAATCCGCGATTAAATATATCTGCAATCAGGCGAATTTGAAATACCGTATTGAAAAATACGCTGTTGTGATCGCTTCGCCTGATGTCAAGCTGGAGGACGTGGAGACCAAAATCTATCCGATTGAAAAGGATGTGATTAATCTCGGAACCGATGAAAATATCAAAAGCAGTTTTGAAAACCGGGGTATTTCCTTTCCGGCCGGAGCCGCGATTGTGTATGATGAATCCATCGGCCGTCTGATTGTTACGAATACTCCGGAAAATCTGCAGAAGATTGAGAGCATCATCAAGGAGATGAATATTGTCGATCCGCAGGTCCTGATTCAGACTAAATTTGTGGAAGTCAAACTCAATGACTTGGAAGAACTTGGATTCAAATACAACTTCTCCAGACAGAATTCCAATGTTGCCAAGCTGACGCAGTCTGACCTGATTGCCTGGGAACCGGGAACGGAGCAGTTCCTCGGAGACAAATATTATAATGTTTATTTCCCTAACTCGACAACCGAGAGCATCAACCTGGGAAGCGGTAATTCCACCACCGGAACTTCTTCCGGAAACAACGGATTTACCGGAACTGGTTCCGGTACCAGTTCCGGCACAGGCACAGGCACAGGAACAGGAACAGACACCGGCTCAGGCACAGATACTGGCTCAGGTTCAGGTTCAGGCGAAAGCGGCGGAGGGAGTCTTGTGTTCGAAACCACGAAGACATCCAAATGGCTGGATTATGGCGGCACCTTGCGGGGAACCGGCGGTCTGGTAAGCAATACTACCGGACAGACTATTTATTATACCAAAGCACCAGTTCAGGATAAGTCCATATCATTCGGTCCGAATGATGATATCGTCCGTGTTTTCAACAGTACCGGACAGCTGGAAAATCCTTCGATTGTCGATACTTACGGCCAGTTGTTCAATATGTCATATTATAATAAATATGGATACAAGCTGGACGCCTCCATTTACGCCTTGGATCAGTCGGATGCCACGGACGTGCTTTCCTGTCCCCGCGTTACCACGATGAACGGTCAGTCCGCCACGATTAAAATGGTCACCGAGAAATACTACCCGACAGACTGGGAAGAGGCCGAATACAGTGTTATGAGCGGCGGAAATGCTGAAATTCCCGTTTTTATCGGTTCCACGGCGGAGCTGGACGAGGCCACTGAAGAAGGTATTATCTTTACGGTTACCCCCAACGTCAGCTCTGATAAATACACTATCAACCTTTTCATGCAGCCGCTGGTCCAGAACTTCATCGGCTGGGATGATTACAGTTATGATGTCCCGATGGACATTACAATCAACGGCAACAATCAGGTCGTTAACGTCCCGAATACGATGAGAATGCCGATCTTTGAACGCCGCATGACAAAGACGAATGTCGAATGCACCGATAACGGCACGATTATCATGGGCGGTATGATTCAGGATGAGACGACGACATTGGATGACGCCTATCCGATTCTCGGCGATCTTCCTTTGATCGGTCGTCTGTTCCAGTCCAAGGGACGTTCCGGAGCTAAAAAGAATCTGATGATCTTTCTTTCCTGCCGTCTGGTCAATCCGGATGGTTCTCCGCTTCGTGAACGTGAAGATCCCGGTATTCCTTCATTCCGGAACTGATGCATTGCCGCTGTTCCCGGACATGGTTCCCCGGAAATCCTCCGGGGAGGAACAGCCCGACGGGGACAGGAGGATGTCATGAGAGAACCTTCCGGATGGATAACCCTGAAAACGCGCCTTGCCCGCTCCGGATTCCGTTCCCGTTTTCAGCTGGGGAAGACGGAATTGCGGATGATTGCGGAAAGCGGATGGAAAAATACGGAACATCAATGCCGCGGCTTCATTCTGAAGCGTCTTGCTCCCGCGGAACCCTTCCATGACGGACGTCAGACTCCCATGCGCGGCCATCCGTGTTTTATCGCGCAGCATGCCACCGGATGCTGCTGCCGCTCCTGTCTGGAAAAATGGCATGGAATTCCCATGGGAAGAACCCTGACGGATGCGGAAACCGCGTATGTTGTTTCCGTCCTGATGACATGGCTTCATGAGCATGCTTCAGGAGTGGAGAATCTGCCGTGCACTCCGGATCTGTTTGAATGACTGCCGGATCAGAAGCGTTTCCGCTTGCGGATGAAGCAGAGTTCATTGCATCTGGGACACCGGGTTACATTTTCGCTGTCGTGCTGAGCCAGAAAGGATAAATGACAGTTGTCGCAGAAATAGAGCCGTTCCTTTACGACGGACCAGTCATAGGCTTTTTTCTGACGCATTTCCTGCCGGATCCAGAGGATTGCAAGCGCAAGCAGCCAGAAGAAGATGTAGAGATAAAAAATATGAAGTTCGGAAATCGGAATCATTGTTCTCTCTCCATTTTTACGGGTCCTGGCCGGTTCCACGTAACCAGGAACAGGTTTCTGGTTTTCAATGCCTTCGCCGCAGCATAAAGCGCGAGCTGACGTTCCGCAAGGGTGTCAAGAGCGGTATTGCCGCAGGAACGCAGAATCCGGATGAGCGGAGGCATATTCTTCTCTTTTGCGGGGAGATAGGTCAGCATGGTTGTCGAATTCGCCTTGTTTTTTTCCAGAACTTGCCGGGATGCAGCATCCTCCACGAGGAGGCCGTAGAACAGTTTCCCCTTCAGGTCCGACCAGACGGGATACTGGACATGAGCGGGGGGAGTTTCCTTCACTTGCGGAGTTTTTACCGGAATGTCGGGCGGTGAGTTCAGATCGGCAAGTTCCCTGACCTGGAGAGATGAATCGTCCGGTTTTTCCGGAACGGGACGGAAGTGACCGGAATACGCCATGCCTGGCTGCTGAAAATCATAATGGCGCATTTCCCGGATCAGGCTGAAACCATGTTCATCGTTGGGCTTGACAAAGCTTTCCGGCTCCGTGAATTTCAGCCAGTAGTTCAATTGGTGGATATCTCCGCCTGCAAGGTCCTCCGGTTTGCAGATTATGGTATGATGGGAACCGGAATGCAGGGGGCGCGGATCCTTCTGGATCGGCTTGAAGAGAAACAGCAGCATTGTATGGAACGCCACGGACGCAAAGGCGATGGCGACAAGCACTCCGGCCGGGAGGTTCTTTTTGGGTTTCATCCGCAATGCAGGGGGTCTTTCCACGGTCAGTTGTCCAGAAAGTTGGTCTGCCGCCCGGTATCTGCGGGGCGGGCGAGCAGAAAAACGTTGATTTTCAGTTCATCCGCCAGCGACATGATTTGTGCGAATGTTCCATACTGGGTGTTCATGTCCGCACGGATCACGATCGCCGCGTTTTCCCCGAGAGCGGCTACGTCGGTCAGCAGTTTGCTTTTGAGTTGATTGAGATTTTCGACGATTGTATCGTTGAAATAGATGTTCCCGTTTCTGTCAATCGTCACAATGTATTTTTTTACACTGTAGGTCCCGGCAATCCTGGCGGTCGGCAGATTCACCGGAATCCCCGAAACAGGCACAAAAGAGCTTCCCATCATGAAAAATACAGTCAAAAGAAAGAAGACGCTGACAAAGGGAAGCAGCTCCGGAAAGCCTTTGATGAGTTTGACGCGCGGCCGGATGCGCGGCGATATATTATTTTTCATCAGCGTCATGACCTTCTTTGTGGTGTTTGAAAAAGTATGTGATTTCGGAGGCGGCCTTTTCCATGTCGACGCAGAAGGCCTCGACGCGCGTGACGAGATAGTTGTAGGCGATCAGGCTTGGAATTGCCACGCAGAGTCCTGCCGCCGTAGTCGTGAGGGCAACGCTGATGCCGCCGGAAAGATCGCCGAGCGTCAGAGAAATTCCCTGCTTCATCTGCATGGCGATGAAGGTTTCCATCATGCCGACAACAGTTCCGAGCAGTCCCAGCATCGGCGTGACTTTGGAAATGGTTGCGAGGATGTTCATCCGGCTCTCCAGGCGGGGAAGTTCCACAAGGGCGGCATCGTCGATCGCCTTGCGGATGTCATCGTCGTTCTGATATGCCTGAATCGCGGCGGTGAGAATTCTGGCGACAGGGCCGGGGGTGTTGTCGCAGAGTGTGATTGCCTCGATCATGCCGTCGCGGCGCAGCACGTTGACCAGTCCGCTGATCAGTTCCCGCACATTCACCTGCGCTCGATGGAACTGAAACCATTTGGCAAGAAAGATATAAAGTGCAAGCAGACTGCACAGCACGATCACCCACATGACCGGTCCGCCGGAAACGATCATATTCCAATACAGCATACCGAAAACCTCCCGTTATGGATTGAATTTTTGTTTTTTCAGTTTTTCAAAGCGTTCTTCTGCCGTCTTCCGGTCGATCAGCTTCGCATCCAGAAGCCAGTGAAGTGCGAATTTCGCATCCTCCACAGTGGAACGCAGCGGATTTCCGGCCGCGATATCCACCAGCGCCTCGGCCGCTTTCACGCACCAGACTGTTTCCACCGGACGGAGTTCCGCTTCCGCTGCGGGCAGCTTGTAGAGCAGCTGCTTGTAATAATCCGCGGCCGCTTCTTCATTTTCCAGTTTTCCTACGCAGCGGCCGATTTTGTAGGTGGCCATCATCTGCAGCTGCGGCGGACAGTTTTCCTGCTCCAGAAGTTTCCGGTAACAGGAGACGGCCTGATTCAGTTCTTTGCGCGGCCGGCTGCTTCCGGAAGTCGCGATTGCGAACATGCAGTCTCCGATGGATCCGAGCGCGGCGCATTCAATGACGGTTCCGGGACGAGTTTCCGCCGCCTTTCTGTAATAGGGAATCGCAGCGGCAAAATCGCCGTCTTCCCGGAGGATGTCGCCATGCAGGTAATAGGCGTCGCCGACGCTGGCTGTTTCCGGGAAGCGTTCATAAAGTTCATTCAGGAGCTTGAGCGCGGCATTGAACTCTTTGTTTTTGTAGTGCTGAAGCGCCTTTTCGAAAATGGCGCGTGCCTGAATCTGGGGAAATTTGTCATTTTTCATCAGTCTGTCAAGAGCGGCTTCCGCGCGGGTGGATGAGCCCGTATCGGCATAGCGGGATGCCAGGCGGAAAATGGCATTGACTGCGTATTCGGAATCCGGGAACCGCTCGGCGAGAAGCCAGGTTTCCCGTTCCGCGGAGATTTCATCGCCCATGCTGTAATATACGTGGATCAGCCAGAAGGCCGCCCGTGGAGCCAGCTTGTTTTCCGGATATTCCCGGACAAGACGGGCATACAGCGCGGCTGCTCCGGCCGGGTTTTTCGCGGAAAAGGCCAGAGAGGCCGCATTATACAGGGCCTGCGGAAGGAAGTCATTTCCTTGCCGGGCCGCTTCCAGAAATCGGCTGTAGACGTTCCTTGCCTCATGAAACAGCTCTTTCTGTTCGTCCGCGGCCGCTTCCAGAAACAGGAGATTGGTTTTTTCCGGCTCTGACGGATTCCGCTTTTTCAGATCATTCAGCAGCTGAAGAGTTTTGTCCGGCTCTTTGGCTTCCAGCGCGGCTGCGGCGGCCAGGTAAAGCGCTTTCGAAGCCAGCGCCGGCCATTTTTCTGCAATTGCCCGGCAGATGTCGATGCAGCGGTCTGTTTCTCCCCGCGCAGCAAGCACTTCGCCGATCAGAAATTCCCCGTCGGATTCCGCTGTCCCCCGGTAATGGGAACGGATCAGTTTTTCCGCTGCCTGAAGCGTTTCTGGCGTTTTCTGCAGCATGGCATAACGGCGCAGCGCCTCGCGTTTTTCCGCGGGAGGCGTGCTGATATTCGAGTAGACCGATTCATAAAGCTGAAGGGCGGCATCCGGATTGCCGGCCTCTTCCAGCAGACGAGCCGTATTGAGCTTTGTATCCGGATTGACAAGCGAATTCTTGAACAGTTCAAGCTGTTTCAGGGCAAGCTCGGCGGCCTGTTTTTTATTGCCGATCCGCGAGAAGACCTGAACGATCCGGTCCAGCGTGCTGAAAGCCTCCTGCTTGCCGACGGCCGCATGGAAGGCTGCGCGGTAGGAATCCAGCGCAAGAGCGTATTTTCTGGATGCGGCGAACGCATCGGCATAGGATGAGGCGATCATGTAGAGAAGCGGGCCTGCTCCCCGTTCCCCGTTCAGATCGCGGAGCAGCGCCTGCCAGGCGCCTGCCGCAGCGTCTGCACCTTCCGCTTTCAACAGAATATAAGCGTTCAGAAGCCTGTATGCGGTGAAATCCTTTGCACTGGAATTTGCCGGATAGGAGAGCAGGAGATCCAGAGCCTGCTTCGGTTCATCCGCCGCCGCCGTGCAGAGCACGCCGCGCTCGAATGCCAGCTTGCCGAGCGGAGAGGCTCCCGTCTGCTGATAAAGAATGTTGTAGACCTTTGCAGCGGACTTGTAGGCTTTCAGACGTTCCAGAACAAAGGCATAGGAAAACAGCGTCCGCAGCCTGCGGGGATCTTTTGCCGGGAGTCCGGGAAGAATCCTCTCATAGATTTTCCGGGCGTCGGCATAGCGCCCCCGCTGGAAGAGAATGTCGCCGCGCCACATGGTGATCGAGAGCGGATTTGCACCGGGAAACGCGGTTTCAAATTCCTGAAGCGTCTTTTCCGCAAGATCCGGCATGCGGCCGAGCACCAGTGCGTCGATCAGACGCTCGTAGGCGTCGCGCATGGTTTCCTGGCCGCCGATTTTTTTCGCGTCTTCCAGGTATCTTCCGTAGAAACTTGCGGCAACGGCATAATCCTTCGCTGCGAAAGCGCGGTCTCCCGCCTTCCGGTCGCGGGATTCCGCCTCCATCACGGCATTGAATACGTCAGAGCCGGGATTCAGCTGAGCGCAGAGCGGCGTCATCGCACTGAAGAACAGCGGTACGGCGATGACGGCGGCAAAGCATTTATGCCCGGCATGATGTTTCACGGTTGTTCCTTTCTGCTTTCCGGAAAGCGGATGGCTTCGGTAAAACAGGGTTATGCCTTTGCTTCCGGTTCCGGAGCCGCATCCGCGGAGTTTGCGTTTTCCTGTACGGGCGCCTCCGTCTTTGCGGCGCCCTGGGCGGCCGCCTTGCGTTCGGCAAGCACCGCCTTGATTTTTGCGAGAATCTTCTCTTCAAGCTCGTGGTCTTCCTGAAGAAGCGTCTTCACCGCTTCGCGTCCCTGCGCGAGCTGTTCGCCCTCGAACGCAAACCAGGAGCCGCGTTTTTCAATCAGTCCGAGATCGCTCCCGACATCAATGATCGAACCGACGCGGGAGATGCCCTCGTTCCAGTTGATGTCGAATTCCGCACTCTTGAACGGAGGCGCGAGCTTGTTTTTGACGACCTTGACCTTGGTGCGTG
>ERZ779737.1287-NODE-1287-length-20064-cov-17.472937_pt1 | contig 20064 bp, 13 predicted proteins | sample MGYA00511889_ERZ779737 | MGnify/ENA primary metagenome ERZ779737 (study PRJEB29588, sample SAMEA2163575) | human gut metagenome | biome: human gut; feature: human-associated habitat; material: faeces | place: Denmark | collected 2008/2010 ...
CTGGATGGCCTCCTCGAAGTTGCGGCCGATGGCCATAACTTCTCCAACCGACTTCATGCTCGAGCCCAACTCCTTGTCCACTCCACGGAACTTGGAGAGGTCCCAGCGGGGAATCTTGCAGACCACGTAGTCCAGGGCGGGCTCGAAGAATGCAGGAGTGGTCTTGGTGATGGAGTTCTTCAGCTCGAACAGGCCGTAGCCTAAGCCGAGCTTGGCGGCCACGAAGGCGAGGGGATAGCCGGTCGCTTTAGATGCCAGTGCCGAGGAACGGCTCAGACGGGCGTTGACCTCGATGACGCGGTAGTCCTCGGAATTGGGGTCGAAGGCGAACTGCACGTTGCACTCACCGACGATGCCCACGTGGCGGACGATCCTTATCGAGAGCTCGCGGAGCAGGTTGTACTCATGGTTGGTGAGGGTCTGGGAGGGAGCGACCACGATACTCTCGCCGGTATGGATTCCGAGCGGGTCGAAGTTCTCCATGTTGCAGACCGTGATGCAGTTGTCGAAACGGTCGCGCACCACCTCGTACTCTATCTCCTTCCAGCCCTTGAGCGACTTCTCGACCAGTACTTGAGGTGAGTAGGAGAAGGCTTTCTCTCCCAGCTTGATAAGTTCATCGGGATTGTCGCAGAATCCGCTGCCGAGACCGCCGAGAGCATAGGCGGCGCGGAGAATCACCGGATATCCGAGCTCGGAGGCTGCCGCGAGGGCGTCCTCGATGTTGTTCACGGCATGACTCTTGATCGACTTGACGTGAATCTCGTCGAGCTTCTTGACGAAGAGCTCGCGGTCCTCGGTGTCCATAATCGCCTGGACGGGGGTACCGAGTACCTTCAGTCCGTATTTTTCCAGGATGCCGTCACGGTAAAGGGCCACTCCGCAGTTCAGCGCGGTCTGTCCTCCGAATGCCAGGAGAATGCCCTGAGGCTGCTCCTTCTTGATAACTGCCTCCACAAAGAAGGGGGTTACCGGGAGAAAATATATCTTGTCGGCAATACCCTCCGATGTCTGGACAGTAGCGATATTGGGATTGATCAGGATAGTCTCTATGCCTTCCTCGCGCATGGCCTTGAGGGCCTGGGAGCCGGAATAGTCAAATTCGCCGGCCTCACCGATTTTAAGGGCTCCGGAACCCAGGAGCAGGACTTTCTTTATACTGGTGTCGATCATGATGTCTACAGCATTTTAATGAATTTGTCAAAGAGGAATTCGGTATCGGTAGGACCGCTGGAGGCCTCGGGGTGGAACTGTACCGAGAAGAAACGGCCGCTCTTGTGCCGCAGGCCCTCGTTGGTGCCGTCGTTCATGTTGATGAAGAGGGGTTCCCAGTCAGCGCCGAGAGTATCCCCGTCCACCGCATAGCCGTGGTTCTGGGAGGTGACGTAGCAACGGTCGGTGCCTACGAGGCGCACGGGCTGGTTGTGGCTGCGGTGGCCGTATTTGAGCTTGAAGGTAGATGCGCCTCCGGCCTTGGCCAGCAGCTGGTTGCCCATGCAGATGCCGAAAATCGGCTTCCCGGCGGCCATGGCGGCCTGAATGTGACGGACGGCCTCGCCGCAGTACTCGGGGTTACCGGGACCGTTGGAGATGAACAGGCCGTCGTAGTCCATGGTATTGAAATCATAGTCCCAGGGTACGCGGATGACCTCGATGTCGCCGGAGCGGAGGAGGCAGCGGAGGATGTTGTTCTTGACTCCGCAGTCGAGCAGCACTACTTTCTTCCCCTCAGGGTTGCCGTAACGGATCACCTCCTTGCAGCTGACTATGGCCACCTGGTTTTCCGAGCCCGGGTCGTAAAGTGTCTCCGGTACCTCGAAACCTTCCGGCACGATGCAGCCGGGCATGGAGCCCTGTTCACGGAGAATCTTGGTGATCTCCCTCGTATCCACTCCGAAGATGCCCGGGATGCGGTACTCCTTGAGCCATTCGTCCAGGCTCTTGACCGCGCTCCAGTGGCTGTACTTGAAGGAATAGTCGGAGATGATCAGGCCCCGGACGTGAATCCGGTCGGACTCGAAGTTGACGGAAATACCGTCGGCCGTCTTCTCTTCAGGAACTCCGTAGTTGCCTACAAGAGGGTAGGTTACACATAATATCTGACCCGAATAGGAGGGGTCGGTGAGGGACTCGGGATAGCCGACCATAGCGGTGTTGAATACCACCTCTCCGTCGGCACGGTCCTCATAACCGAAGGAAAATCCTTTGACTGCAAAGTCTTTTCCGAGATGTAATACTGCTTCTTTCATATCTAAGAATGCAAAATTAGAAAAATTTGCCGTTTCTGCCTTATCTTTGTGGTACAAAAAGTCCGCAGATGAAAAAAATACTTGTCACACTAGTCGCCATAGGGGCATTTATCAGTTATTTTTCAGCCGTTTCGGCATATCCCCAGGAAAAACACGGCAAAGATACTGTCTACGTAATAGAGATCAGGCAGAATATCGACAACTCCTCCATGCGCAAGCTCAGTCTCGGACTGGAGGACGCGCAGGCCAAGGGAGCGGACTACATCATCCTGCATCTGGATACTTACGGCGGGGCAGTCGATGCCGCCGACAGCATGCGCAAGGCCATCCTTCATGCGCCTGTCCCGGTAGTGGCCTTCGTGGACCTGCAGGCCGCCTCCGCAGGAGCCCTGATATCCATAGCCTGTGACTCGATATACATGAGGCCCGGGGCATCGATGGGGGCCGCTACGGTAGTCAATCAGAACGGGGAGGTGATGCCGGACAAATACCAGTCCTTCATGCGCGGGATGATGCGCTCCACCGCCGAGGCCCACGGGAGGAGGGCAGACGGCACCTGGTTCAGGGACCCTGCCATAGCGGAGAAAATGGTGGATACGGCGGGGGTCCTCAGCTTCACCCCGGACGAGGCGATAGAGGCCCGCTACTGCGAGGGCAAGGCCGAATCAATAGATGAGGTAGTGGAGCATATCGGACTGGAAGAATGTGAGATAATCCATCAGGAACTGTCTCCTCTCGAGAGGTTCATCCTCTTCATGATGTCCCCGGTCCTGCAGGGAATTTTCCTGATGATGATCATCGGAGGCATCTACTTCGAGGTGCAGTCCCCCGGACTCGGGCTGCCGTCCATCATAGCAATTCTCGGGGCAGTGCTCTATTTCTCGCCCCTGTACATCCACGGCCTGGCCATGAACTGGGAGATAGTGATGTTCGTAATAGGACTGATCCTGCTCGGGGTGGAGATATTCGTCACGCCGGGATTCGGAGTGGCGGGCATCATCGGAGCCATCCTCTCCCTCGGGGCCCTCATATTCGCAATGGTGGACAATGACCTCCTGTATTTCGAAGGACACCTCAACCTTCAGGTCATCCTCACCCCCTGCGCCATAGTCCTGGTATCCACCGTCCTGGCCCTGATTCTGTCCATCTGGGGCGCATCCAAGCTCTTCCCTAAAAAGTCATTCTCCTATATCGCTCAGAAGACCGAGCTCAAGGGAGACGAAGGCTGGGTAGGAGTGGAGACCGGCTCCATCGCAGGATGTGTGGGACAAGAAGTTACGGCTGCCACCGAAATGTGTCCTTCAGGTAAGGTAGAATACGGCGGCAGGCAGTATGAGGCCGTCATGGAATACGGTTCGGCAAGCACCGGAGACCGGCTGAAGGTTATCCGCGCAGAGGGCGGCCGTCTGTACTGCGTCCGTCTTTCTCAATAAGCTCCAGCAGCACGTCGATTGCCTTTTCCTGGGGCACTGAGCGGATTACGGCCTCGCGTCCCTTGTAAATAGACACTTTGCCGCGCCCCTCGCCGATGTATCCGTAGTCGGCATCGGCCATCTCGCCTGGACCGTTGACGATGCAGCCCATGACAGCTATGGTCAGGCCGCGGAGATGGGAGGTGCGCCGCTTGACCTCGTTGAATGTGGACTCTATGTCGTAAAGAGTACGGCCGCAGCTGGGGCAAGCGATGTATTCACACTGGGTGATACGGCGGCGGGTGGCCTGCATTATATCACTCTTAAACTGCTCTATCTCAGACTTGTCGGCCTTCTTATCTCCATAAATGCAGCAGATGTCGAAATCGTCTATTTCCTTATTTACCAGCATGGGGCCGAGTATGCATGAGGCCTTGACGATGAACTCCTCGTGGGAGGCGCAGCGGAGCTCGAAGGAGGGGGCGCCGTCCCTGACACCGGTCTGATAGTCCGAGGGCTTCTGAGCCGTGTCGAAGAACTCCGCTATGAGCCTTGCCGGGACAATCTCATTGACCGGGGGCTCGGTGAGGGATACCCGGATGGTGTCCCCGATGCCGCGGGAGAGCAGGGTCGCCAGACCGGCCGCCGACTTGATGCGGCCCATGTCCCCGTTGCCGGCCTCGGTGACTCCGAGATGCAGGGGGAAGATGATGCCGCGCTCCTCCATCCACTGCTGAAGGAGGATATAGGCCTGGGTCATGACCGGGACGTTGCTGGCCTTGAGCGAGAGCACCACATTGTAGAAATCCTCGTCGATGCACATCTGTACCCACTCCGACATGGCTTCCTGCATTCCTTTAGGTGTATTGCCGTAGAGTTCTGTGATACGGGGACCTAAGGAACCGTGATTGATACCTATCCGGACTGCTGTCCCGTGCCTGCGGCATTCTTCCAGGAACTTCCGGAACTGGGTGCACGCCACCTCGTGGTCCTTGGCGAAATTGCCTGGATTGATCCTCACCTTGTCGGCCGTCGCCGCTGCTGCTATGGCCACTTCCGATGAGAAGTGGACGTCGGCCACCAGAGGAACCGGGATGCCCTCGGCCCGCAGGCGGGCCTTTATTCTACCGAGTGACTCCACCTCGCGCAGACCCTGGGTGGTGAGCCGGACCAGCTGAGAGCCGGCCTCGTAAAGTTCCCGGCACTGAGCGACTGCGGCCTCTATGTCGTTGGTGTCACAGTTGCACATACTCTGAACGACAGTCCTGCCGGCATCGTGTCCTATGAGCAGGTTATCTCCTACATTTGCAGTGATATAGCGCATATTTAGTTGAGTTTTACATGAAATCCGAGACTTATGCTGGCCTGCCACGGGTAGGAATACAACCACGACAGGCTGCTCATCTTCTCCGGATGGTAGAGCATGGACAGAGAGTAGTGGAATGTACCTTCCAGATGCAGCTCGAACCTTTTTCCTATGATGTATGCCAGGCCGGCGCCTCCCTGGATACCGTAGTCAATCCGGTTGTCGAAACAGTCGAAGCCGTTGTCCTTGGTAGTGGCGAACCTGTATCCCAGAAAGGGACCTATGCTGAGCAATATTCTGAAATGCTCTCCAAGGTCTATGTGGAAGGCGGAAAGAAAGGGCAGCTCGATAATCGATACCGTCTGCTCGAAATGCTCGAATACATACTCGTCGTTGACGAAGCCGTAGCGGCTGTAGCGCAGGCCGGTCTGCAGTCCGAAAACGTCTATCACGCTCCATAGAGGATGGTAATAGGTATACAGTATGGCCACGTTGACCGGAGAGTTGACGGGCTTGATGCCCATGTCCGGAGTCATGGTCACGCCGGTAAAAGAGTAGTCGTACCGGACTCCGATCAGGTGCTCGGGATATCGTATGGGCTTTACGACTATGGCGGTATCCCACTGCACGCCAGGTTTTATCTTGGTCGTATCCTCCTGACCATACAGCGACAATGCCGTAAATATCAGGGCAGTAACTGCTATTATCCTTAGTAATGGTCTCATTTGAACATCTCTCCGATATCTATGGTCTGAATGAGCTCGGTCCGCTCCGGTATTTCCAGGATATAGGCCTTGTCGCCCAGTACATCATTGAAACGGAACATCATCACCTTCTCCGGCTGCCGGTGCTCCAGCAGGTCGCCGGTGTCAATCTGTCCGTTGCCGTTCTTGTCCTCCGTGATGCGCAGCGAGTAGCGTCCGGCCTTGAGATAAGGGAAGTTCAGAACGGCTGCGGAGTCGATATGGTAGGTACGGTATACATTGGTGCGCTTCTCGTCCACCAGTTCCACCATATATTTCTCATTGACGTTTGAAGTCTCCACTATAAGCGCACTCAGGTTCTCGTCCTGGGGCAGGCTGAAAGTCTTGACCAGACTGTCGCAGTATATTCCGTCAATATCCATGAACAGACTGTCGGGGATACGCAGGGTGTATTCATATCCGGCCACCATCTTGTCCTGCATCCTAAGAATAAAACGCCGTATATTGGCAGTGTCCTTCTCTACGGTGAAAGGTGCAGGAGCTATCTGTTCCCTTGTATTCTTGGAGGTTATCGTGATGGAATCAAACGGAGTGCATATCATCGGCGACTCAAACTCGATAATGATTCCGTCCTGGTCTATCTTCTCTGGGCTGGCATCCACCTCGTATGCCGCCAGAGTATCGGCTTCCTCAACCATCTCGCCCCAGCGGTTCTCGACCATCTTGCCTTTGGGCCGGATCATCTTTATGGTATCTGTCACCGGCATGAGGATATTCAGGGTGTCGTCGGTACGCATGTATGAAAGCCTCATCTGCAGAGTGTCGGGTATGGGCCCCTGGTCATTGATCCATATCGTGATACTGTCCTGGTAGAAGTTGTGCTCCAGTATCAGCTTGTCCGGAGATATGCCGTCCAGTATCATCGAGTCTATCTGAGGGTATGGAGCCGCAAACTTAAGGTACATCTGCCTGCGTGATACCCTCTCACGGGAGCGGAGCAGCTGACGCTGTGACACTTCCATGAACATAGACAGAGATATCTGTGTCGGACGGGCCTGACAGGCCGCCGTGTCGGTCATCATTACGGGTACCAGCTCGGGCAGTCCGGGACGCATCACTCCGGTAGGTCTTACGAGGGTATCCAGAAAGGCCACCATCTCCTGGTCAGGATCATATATGCAGTTGTTGTTCAGGTCCTGGATGGCATAGACCCTGTAGACCGAGTCTACGGGCAGGTTGCGGACAGTGAAGTATCCCCAGAGGTCGCTTTTGGCAGCTGCCCTCGGTCTTACTTTATAGATAGCCGAATCCGAAAGGTCCGTGTGGAACAGTACCGTCATGTTGGACATCGGCAGCATGGTGGACGCTTCTACGATATTGCCGGACACGAATAGGGAATCCACATAACTTCCGGTAGAGAAACTGTGGGTATAAGGAGGAAATGGATTGCCCTCGTTATTGTCCTTGACAGCCTCTCCCAGGGACAGGGAATAGGTCTGGCTGGAATCCAGGGGCTCGGTGAAGGATACCACCACCTTTTTGCCCTTTATCTTGGCTGTAGGGGGCTTGGACTGGGGAGGAGACAGGAAAATATAGGAGTTTGGATTGTTGAGCACTACATACTCGTCGAATTCGAACGATACGGTACTGTGCTTGATATCGACAGGATGATGCAGCGAATTAATAGGGGGAACCACCTCGACGAGAATGGGGGCAAGGGTATCCTTGGGACCTCCCTCAGGAGGGGTGGATGTATTGGCGCAGGAAGGCGGGAATATCAGGATTGCGGCAATTCCCGTTACTATTGCGGTGTTCAGCAGGTTCTTGAATTTCATCTTCACTATTTGTCCTCTTTGATATCTATGCGGCTGACGTTCTCCACTCCCTTGATTTTCTTGATATGGTCCATCAGTGTGTCCAGGTCCTCCGTGCTCCTTACGTAGCAGTCGATGTACCCTTCGAATATACTGTCGTGGGTAGCAATATAGACCTTGCGTATGTTGATGTTGAGCACCAGGGTGGTAACCTTTGTCAGCTCGTTGAGTATGCCCATGCGGTCCGTACCGAAGATTTTGATACGTGCCAGGAACGAGGCCACTGTGTTCTTGCTCCACTTGGCGTTGACTATCCTGTCTCCGTGAATCGATGCCAGGTTCACAGCCTCGGGGCAGGTCTTCTTGTGCACGACTACCTCGCCGTTGTCATTGATGAAACCTACTATCGTGTCACCAGGGATAGGGTAGCAGCAGTCTGCTATGCGGTACGTGATGGGACTGTCGGGATCCTTGCCCTGTGCCTCCTTGCCGGCCAGAATCAGGTCCCTGTTCTTGTCCAGTTTGTTCTTGATGAGACGGTCGCGTATCTCGGCATTGGTCATCTCGTCCCCGGAATCGCTGTCTTCCTCTCCCTCGTCCTCTCCTCCGTTTCCTTTCTTACCGCTGCGGAACAGGCGCAGTGTCCAGTATATCACGTTCTTGTTCTCAGTATTCTTGCGCAGTATCTTCTCCAGGTCCTTGAGGGATATGATGCCGGTGGAAATCTTGTTGTACAGTTCCTCCTTGGTATTCAGCCCGTATTCGCGGAGAAGTTTCTTGAGGACATTGCCCTGGAGCTTCACTCCGTAGGAAGCCAGCTCTTTCTCGAGCATCTCCCTTCCGCTCTTGATGCTGTCGTCGATATCATCCTTCAGGGCCTCATAGACGTAGTTGCGGGCCTTCCCGGTACGAAGGAAGTCCAGCCATTCCGGCTGAGGCTTCTGAGACTCCGCGGTGATAATCTCCACCTGGTCTCCGTTGCGGAGAATGCTGGAGAGGGGGGAGAGCTTGAAGTTGATTTTGGCGGCAATGGCCTTGTTGCCTATCTTGGAATGGATGCTGTAGGCAAAATCCAGGGCAGTGGATCCGTTGGGCAGCGCCTTGGACTCGCCCTTGGGAGTGAACACGTATATCTCCTGGTCCAGCAGGGAGTCGTGGAACTTGTCCAGAAACTCGAGGGCGTTGACATCCGGGTTCTCCAGCACGTCGCGCACCATGTCCAGCCAGCGGTCCATCTCCTTCTCGGAACTGGTCTCCTCGCCCTTCTGCTTGTAGCTCCAGTGCGCCGCGATACCCTTCTCGGCTATCTCGTTCATCCTTTCGCTGCGGATCTGGACCTCCACCCATCCTCCGCCGTTGCTCATAACGGTGCAGTGCAGGGCTTCATAACCATTGCTCTTGGGCCTGGTCACCCAGTCCCTTATCCGGTCTGTCTTCGATGCGTAGATACCCGACACCAGAGAGTAGATATACCAGCACTGGGTACGCTCGTCCTCGTCAGGCTTGGGGGTAAATATGATACGGATGCCGTAGATATCGTAGATGTCCTCGAACTCCACGTGTTTCTGCTGCATCTTGTGCCAGACGGAGTAGGGGGTCTTGGTTCTTTTTGTAATCTCGAACTGATAACCGGCATTCTCAAGGGCATCGGCCACAGGCTTGATGAACTTGTCCATCGCCTCGCCTTTCTCCTTGATGACTCCGTCTATGCGGGTAACTATATCGTTGTAGAGTTTGGGATCGCGTGTCCGGAGCCAGATGTTCTCCATCTCCGACTTGATATTGTACAGTCCCAGGCGGTGCGCCAGCGGTACGAAGATGTACATGGTCTCGCTCAGGATCTTGTCCTTTTTGTAGTCGGGCATGGAGTCGATGGTGCGGATATTGTGGAGCCTGTCCGCCAGCTTGATGAGCACTACACGGACATCGTCATTGAGTGTCAGTATGATGCGCTTGAAGTTCTCAGCCTGGAGATTTCCTCCGCCGTCGGTATCCATTGCCGCCTTTATCTTGGTAAGGCCGTCTACCAGGGAGGCTATCTTCTCGCCGAAAAGCCGCTTGATGTCGTCCACTGTATAGTCAGTGTCCTCCACCACATCATGCAGAAGGGCGGCTACGATTGATTTGTAGCCCAGGCCTATCTCGTTCACAACGATCTTGGCCACGGCTATAGGATGGAGGATGTAGGGCTCTCCGGAGCGGCGCCGGACGCCCTTATGAGCCTCGTTTGCAAACTCAAATGCCTTGAGGACGCCGTCATATTCCTCCTGCGAGGCACACCGCTTGAGAGCAGCCAGGCGGAGCTCCTCGAATTCCTTATTAATCAGGTCGTAGTCGCTTTTTGTAAAATCCATTCTGCAAAATTAATCAAAAAACTAATACAAGATGTCGCGTGTACCGTCTTTGCGGATTTTTTGGATACGCTCCATCAGCGAATTCTTCTCGTCGCCCTCCGGCATCCTGGACAGTTCCCTGTCAATGAGCTTGTAGCCCTCTTCCTTGGTAAGGTCGGAAGAGTAGTCCTCCAGATACTCCGCAAGGGTCAGAAGGGCATTGCGGGTGCAGAAGCGCTTGATGAAGCCCGGAATGGCGAATTCCATGAAATGCTCCCCAGTACGTCCCACGCGGTAGCATGCAGTGCAGAAGCTGGGGATGTAGTCCTGGGTCAGCAGCCAGCGGATGACCTCGTCCAGGTTACGGGTGTCTCCCACCTGGAACTGCTCCTCGTCCAGAGCCTGCTCGTCGCCCTTGCGGTCCTTGTTGTAGCCTCCTATCTCCAGCTTGGTGCCGGCGTCGATCTGGGACACTCCGAACTCCATGACCTCGTCGCGGACAGCCTTCGATTCGCGGGCGGTCATGATAAGGCCGGTGTAGGGCACAGCCAGTCTGAGGATGGCCACCAGTTTCTTGAAGTCCTTGTCCGAGACTCTGTAAGGCAGGTCCAGCTCCAGTCCGTTGGCCGGCTGTATCCTCGGGAAACTGATAGTGTGGGGGCCGACTCCGTAGGTCTCCTGGAGATGAATGGCGTGCGATACCAGTCCCAGCACTTCGAAACGCCAGTCATAGAGTCCGAACAGGGCTCCGATGCCCATATCGTCGATGCCTCCCTCAAATGCGCGGTCCATGGCGTTGAGCCTCCACAGGTAGTTGCTTTTCTGGGTATTGTACGGGTGATACTTGGCGTAGGTCTCCTTGTGGTAGGTCTCCTGGAATACCTGGAAGGTGCCGATACCGGCGGCCTTTACCACCTTATAGCCCTCGATGTCCAGGGGTGCCGCGTTGATATTGACCCTGCGGATCTCCCCGTTGCCGGATTTGGTGCCGTATGTCAGCCTGACGGTGTGGGCTATGAATTCCGGAGTGTATTTGGCGTGCTCGCCATAGACCAGAATCAGTCTTTTGTGTCCTTCGTCCTCCAGGGATTTCACTTCGCGGACCAGTTCCTCGTCGGAGAGGGTGTGGCGTACCGTTGTGCGCAGAGAGCGGCGGAATCCGCAGTACTGGCAGTCATTGGTGCAGTAATTGCCTATGTACAGCGGGGCAAACAGTACGATGCGGTTGCCGTACACCGAGCGTTTGAGCTCCCGGGCAGTCTCGAATATCTCATGCAGGCCCTCGGGTGACTCTACGGCTATCAGGGCCGCTGTCTCCTCTACGGTCAGGGGTTGTTTTGAGAGGGATTTCTTCAGGATCTCCCGATAGACTGCAGGATCTTCCTTGGTATCGCGTATCAGGGACTGCAGCCTATTGTCGTCTATAAAGTCGACAAAGCCTTTAGTCAGTTCTGTATTCATTGTATTTCAATCTTTTAAAAGTTATCAACTCATGTCTTCCAGCGGGTAGTTGTCTACATTCTGGAATACATAGGACAGCTCTGATCCCAGAAGGACGATGAACCACCCTATGTTGAGCCATACCATGAAAAGGGGTATGGCCGCAAATACGCCGTAAACGGCATTCATCCTGGATACGAACATCTGTGTTTCCAGATAGAGGTACTGCACGGCAGTGAACGCAATGGAGGATATGACCGCTGCGGAAAGGGCAGGGAGGAACCTGACCTTGGCATTGGGTATCAGAATGTACGTCACGGTAAGTACCAGCAGCATGAAGGCAAAGAACGCGAGCCAGATGAGGAATGTGCTGAATGAGCTGAGAAAGGGTATTTCCAGTCCCATGGCAGTGATGCTGTCCGAGATGGAAAGGGCCACGGACAGGAATACCATGATGATGAAAGGGGAGGCCGCTATCGTAAGGATATATGCGAGGCTCCTCTTCCACAGTATTCTGTTGCGGTCCACTTTCCATATCCGGTTGAAGGACCATTCCACCCGGGACAGCAGCCATATGACCATCCAGAGGAAGATCAGCGAGGAAATTATCCCGTAGATGTCCTGCTGGGAAGCGGCTATGATGTTGTCCGCAAAAGTGAGTATCTGGTCCACTACCACATCATGTCCGAAATTCTCGTATATCAGTTCTCTGAGATAATTCCCCAGTCCTGCGTAGTTGGATATGGCGAAGGCTACGGCCAGAAACGGAACAAAGGCCATGGTCGTGAAGAAACTCAGGGCCACTGCCTGCTGTCCTACATTCTGGCGGCTGAAATTCTTGGCGGTGAGTATGACTATCCTGATATACCTGACGACCTTGGCCTTTACCCGGCCAAGGTCGGAGGTATTGATGTTCCATATCCCGTCCCGGAAAAAATCCCGGATCCGTCTTATGTTATCCGCGCATCGCATCCACGAGGGTCTTGGCGAAGGCGGCGGTCTTCTCTAAGTCAGATGCGTACGGACGTCCGAGGAACTCGGCGGGATCGCCTGTCACAGGCATCTTGGCCTTCTCCGCGAACTCCTTCAGGGCCTTCACTCCGGCACCGTTCCAGCTCGAGCCTCCGAAGAGACCGAGGATCTTGTTCTGAGGCGCCGATACACTGATCTCGTGGGTCAGCAGGGCCATCATCGGGTGCATGTCGGTATTGTAGGCGCAGCTTCCGAGTACGAGGCCCCTGTATTTCCAGATGGCGGTCAGCAGATAGGAGACATGGGTCTTGGAGACGTCATATACGCGGATATCCCTGACGCCGAGGGCCGATATCTGACGGGCTATCTCGTCTGCGAACTTCTCCGTGTTGCCGTACATCGAGGCATAGGCGATTACGAAACCCTCCTCAGCCTCATACTTGCTCCACTTGTCGTAGAGAGCCAGCACCTTGCCCGGGTCCTTGCGCCATATAAGGCCGTGAGAGGGGCAGATAATCCTGACAGGCACTCCCTCCAGCTTCTTGAATGCCTTCTGCACCATGCCGCTCCACTTGCCCACGATGTTGGAATAGTAGCGGAGCATGTCTTCCTCGTAGAAATCGAAGTTGGCCGTATCGTCGAAGATGCCTCCGTCCAGAGTTCCGAACGAACCGAAGGCGTCGCAGGAGAAGAGAATCTGGTCCACAGTGTCGTATGTAACCATAGTCTCAGGCCAGTGCACCCAGGGCACCATCACGAAAGTGAGCTTGTGGTAGCCCAGCTCGAGGATATCGCCCTCCTTGATCTCATAGACGTTCTCCGCGGGCAGGGGATAGTAGGACTCGAGTATCTTGAAGGTCTTGCAGTTCGCCACCACCTTCACCCTGGGGTAGCGGCGGAGAATCTCTCCGATCATGCTGGAATGGTCGGGCTCCATGTGATTGACCACTAAATACTCTAAGTCGCGTCCGCCGAGGGCCGTGTCGATATTGGAGAGGTAGTCGGGATCCGAACCGTACTCGAGCGTATCCACCAGTGCGGGATGCTCGTCGGCGATGATGTATGAGTTGTAGGCCACTCCGTTGGGCAGGGGCCAGTTGTTCTCGAACAGGTGTTTCTTTCTGTCATTGGTTCCGATGTAGAACACTTTGTTGCTGATCTGAATCATACTTGATAAATAGGTTTATGAGTTTATAATACTGTAAAATTCTTCTTCACTTATAACTTTTACTCCCAGCTTCTCTGCCTTTGCCAGTTTCTCGGGTCCGGCTTTTTCTCCGGCCAGCAGATAAGTGGTCTTGCCGCTTACCGAGCCGGTGTTCTTGCCTCCGTGGGCGGCTATCAGGGCCTTCATCTCGTCCCTGGGACGGGAGAAATTGCCCGAAACCACGACCGTACTGCCGGCGAGACGGTCCGACAGGCGGGAGGCAGCGGAGTTGTCTGCAAATTGCAGGCCGAAATCCCGGAGCTTCTGTATAATTCTTCTATGACCCTCATTTCCAAAATATTCCACCAGGGAGTCCGCAATCACATCCCCGATGTCCTCCACCTCCAGGAACTCCTCCCGCGAGGCTTTCTCCATAGCTCCGATATCCCTGAAACGGGCCGCCAGGGTCTTGGCGGTGGTCTCGCCTATATGCCTGATGCCCAGAGCGAACAGCACCCGACCGAAGGGCACCCGCTTGGAAGCCTCTATGCTGTCCAGGAAGTTGCCGGCGGATTTTTCCTTCCAGCCGTCCAGGGTCAGGAGCCTTTCCATGTCCAGCCGGTAGAGGTCCGGCAGTTCCCGGATATACCCCTTGTCGTAGAGCTGGTCGATGGTAGCCTCTCCGGCATTGATATTCATGGCCTTACGGGAGATAAAATGCAGGAAGGCCCCCTTGACCCTCGTCGGGCATGCCTCGTTGAGACAGTAGTGCCGGGCTTCGCTCTCGTCCTTGACCAGAAGCGAGCCGCAGTCGGGACAATGGGTGGGGAAATGGGGCAGGGGAGCGCCCTCTGGCCGCTTCGAAAGCTCCACTCCGGTAATCTTGGGGATGATCTCCCCGCCTTTCTCCACATAGACCCAGTCTCCGATATGGATGTCCAGCTGCTCCAGCTGGTCGGCGTTGTGGAGGGATGCCCGCTTGACGGTGGTGCCGGAGAGGGCGACCGGCTCCAGATTGGCCACCGGGGTTATGGCTCCGGTACGTCCGACCTGATAGTCAATGGAAAGGAGGGGGGTGAGGGCCTGCTCGGGCTTGAACTTATAGGCCGTGGCCCAGCGGGGGGACTTGGCCGTATAGCCCAGACGGGCCTGCAGGGCCAGGTCGTCCACCTTTATGACGATGCCGTCCGTTGCGAACGGCAGGTCCTTGCGGCGGGTGTCCCACTCCCGGATATACTCCCGCACCTGGTCCATGTCCAGGCAGAGCCTGGAATACTCCGATATGGGAAAATGGTGAGCGGCAGCCCACTGCAGGGCCTCCGAATGGTATTTGAAGGGAAGATTGTCTCCTATAATATGATAAAGGACGCACTCCAGGCCGCGGCGGCGCACCTCCTCCGGGTCGAGGGTCTTGAGGGAGCCGGCGGCGGCGTTGCGGGGGTTGGCAAATGGAGTGTCCCCGATATCCGCGCGTTCCTCGTTCAGGGAGTTGAAGGATGCGAAGGGCATGTATATCTCGCCCCTTATCTCGAAGTCCCAGGGCACGTCCCCGATATCGGTCGGAATGGAGGGGATGGTCCGGACATTCTCGGTAACATCGTCCCCTACGGTTCCGTCCCCCCGCGTGAGGGCCCTCACGAGCTGCCCCCTGGAATAACTGAGGCAGATGGCAGTGCCGTCGAACTTCAGCTCGCAGTTGTAGGCGAATTTCTCCCCGGCGGCTTCCCTGACCCTCCGGTCGAAATCCTGCAGCTCTTCTATATTATAGGTATTGCCCAGCGAAAGCATGGGCCATCGGTGGCGGTACTGGCGGAACTCCCTGGCACCCGGAGCCCTTCCTGCAATATCGCTGCCCACTCTCATGGTGGGAGAGTCGGGCGTAGTCAGCTCCGGATACATCTTCTCGATGGAGGCCAGCTCCATCATCATGACGTCGTATTCGAAATCCGATATCTCGGGATCGTTGAGCACGTAATACCTGTAGTTGTGCCGGTTGAGTTCCTGGCGGAGGAATTCGGCTCTTTCCTGGGCCTGTTTTTTCGTTATCTCTTTATTTCCCATAGATCCGGATATTAATAGGGACAAATATACTAAAATGTTGGCCTGTTTCAATAATAAATTGTAAATTTGCACGGATATATAAAAATCAATTCATACTGATATGAAAGCGTCAATAGTAATTTTAGCAGGAGGTGGTCCTGCTCCCGGAATCAACACAGTAATAGGAACTATCGCCAAGACTTTCCTGGCCAAGGGGTACAGGGTCATCGGTCTGCATGAGGGCTACAAGGGCCTTTTCAGCGAGAACCCCAACCATATCGACATCGACTTCTTCCTGGCCGACAACATCTACAACCGCGGCGGTTCCTATCTGATGATGAGCCGTTTCAAGCCTACTGATGACGACCTCGAGCATCATTTCAACCTCAAGTTCTTCACTGACAACAACATCAAGCTTCTGGTCACCATCGGCGGAGATGACACCGCCTCCACCGCAAACAGACTGACCAAGTATCTGCTCTCCCACGATATCCACATCCAGAACATCCACGTACCCAAGACCATCGACAACGACCTTCCGCTGCCCGACAACCAGCCCACTTTCGGCTACGAGTCGGCCAAGTCCGAGGGTACCCGCGTGGCCACCATCGTCTATGAGGACGCCCGCACCAGCGGCACCTGGTTCCTCGTATCGGCCATGGGACGCTCCGCCGGCCATCTGGCCCTCGGTATCGCCTCCTCATGCCATTACCCCATGCTGGTTATCCCCGAGATGTTCAACAGGACCAACGCCACGATCGACAAGATCGTCCGTCTGGCGGTATCCGCCATCATCAAGCGCAAGATCATGGGCATCAGCTACGGCGGCGTAATCGTTTCCGAGGGTATCTTCTACGAGCTCAGTGCCGAGGACCTCAAGGCCACCGGAGTGACTTTCTCCTATGACGAGCACGGTCATCCTGAACTCGGCAAGGTATCCAAGGCACAGATTTTCTGCACTGTCCTCGAGAAGAAACTCGAAGAACTCGGGCTCAAGGCCAAGATACGTCCCATCGAGATCGGCTACGACGTACGCTGCAACGGCCCTGTATCCTACGACATCACCTACTGCTCCCAGATGGCTTACGGAGTATGGAAACTCTTTGAGTCAGGCGAGACCGGATGCATGGTGTATGTGGACCGCGCAGGAGACATCACACCTCTGTATCTCAAGGACCTTCAGGATCCCGCAACAGGCAAGATTCCTCCCCGTCGCGTGGATATATCGCGCGAGCAGGTTCAGAATATCGTGAAGTACATGCTTCACTACATAGGACCCGAAGACTACGAGGCCGCCAGGAAATATGTGGCCGATCCCGAGAATTACGACTTCTACAAGATTCTGAACTGGGAACGTCCTGAGAAATAATAATGAAGGGAAAGTTCATAGTATATCAGATGCTGCTCAGGGTATTCGCCAATGCCCACAGCGTCAACAGGCCGGGAGGCAGCCTCCAGGAAAACGGTACCGGGAAGTTCAAGGACATTACGGTATCGGTCCTGGAGGAGCTCCGCAGGCTCAACGTCACTCATGTGTGGTACACGGGAGTCATCCGTCACGCCACAGCAGGGGGTACCGGAGTCAAGGGCGGTGCCGGATCTCCCTTTGCCATAACGGATTACTATGATGTCAATCCGTATCTGGCATCGAGGGAAAACTGCCGCATGAAGGAGTTCGAGGCGATGATCGCCCGTACACTGGATTCCGGCCTGACGCCCATAATCGACTTCGTGCCCAACCACGTTTCTCCTGATTACCACAGTGCCGTAGCGGATTTCAATGAGCAGAACTACTGCCCTGGAAGAATCCACGACTGGGACTGGAGCGATACGGTCAAGTTGAACTACGGCTGCCGTGACACCTGGGAGAAGATGAGGGATATCCTGCTGTTCTGGGCAGGCAAGGGAGTAGGGGGATTCCGCTGCGACATGGTGGAGCTGGTGCCGGTGGAGTTCTGGCAGTGGTGCATCGCGTCCGTCAAGAGGAAATATCCCAAACTCATATTCATAGGCGAGGCATATCAGCCCGAGAACTATCCGGCTCTGTTCGACGTGGGCGGATTCGACTACCTCTATGACAAGACCGGATTCTACGATACTCTTAAAAGGATAGTGAGGGGAGAGGCTCCCGCATCCAGCCTGACGGCCGAATGGCAGAAGCAGGGCAAGTATCAGGACCGCATGCTCAAATTCCTCGAAAACCACGACGAGGACCGGATAAGTTCTCCTGATTTCGCCGGCAATCCTTTCAGAGGTCTCGCAGCGCTGTTCGTATCGCTGTATTTCAATACTGCACCGTTCATGCTCTATTTCGGGCAGGAACTGGGTGAGGGGCCCGGGAAGACCTCCATCTTCGATTTCTGCTCGCTGCCCAGGATGAGGTCCTGGCTGCGCGGACTCCGTGCCGGAGATGCCGGCAAGTTCCTTGACCATGAGGCATCGGCCCTGAGGGACATCTATATGGAGTTCATGAGCAAGACATCGGAGCCTGCCATCCGCAGGGGCGACACCTTCGATCTGGAGTATGCCAATCCCAGGTCCGAATATTTTAACCCAGACCGTCATTTTGTATTTCTGAGACGATACGGCCGCAAGATTTTCCTGTGCGCCGCCAACTTCTCGGATGAGAAGACTGTTATAAGGGTCAATATCCCCAAGCATGCATTTGAATACTTCGGAATCGACGAGACCGAATACCTCAATTCCACGACTCCCGTAGAGGTGGCCATAGCCCCCGATGCAGGAACTTTACTGAGATTGCAGAATTAACCAAGACATATACGACCATGGCAAAAACAGGTGAGCAGCTGCTGGAAATAGCCCGGCACTTCCAGCTTGAAGGCGTTCCTACGCAGGTAAAGACCCTCGGAGACGGATTTATCAATGATACATTCACCATCGAGACGGAGGGTGACGCGCCGAGGTATATTCTTCAAAGGAAGAACACCAATATTTTCAAGGATATACCTGGAATGATGAGTAATATCCAGGCTATCACCTCGCATCTTAAGAGGAAAATAGCGGCGGCCGGAGGAGATCCCATGCGGGAGTCCCTCACAGTGGTGCCGGCCATTGACGGAAAACTCTATCACGTGCAGGACGGGGAATATTGGTGTGTAACGGTATTTATCGAAAACTCAGTAAGTTACGATAAGGCGGACACGCCTTCTCTCGCTGAGTGCGGCGGTAAGGGCATAGGCAGATTCCAGGCCATGCTGTCGGATTTCGACCAGCCGCTGGTGGATACGCTGCCGGGATTCCACAACATCAGATTCCGCTACGGGCAGTGGGACAAGACCCTCGCTGAAGACCCGGCAGGCCGTGCAGCGGGCGTCAGGGACCTCATAGCGGAGATAGAGTCGCGCCGCAGTGAGATGCTGGACTTCTACAGGCTGATAGAGACCGGGCAGATACCGCTGAGAGTTACGCACAACGATACCAAGATCGCCAACATGCTGTTCGATCATGACGGCAACGTGCTTTGCGTCCTGGATCTGGACACTGTGCTCAAGGCTCCGTGCCTGTACGACTTCGGAGACTCGATCCGCTCGTACACCAACACCGGCGCCGAGGACGATCCGGACCTGGACCGCGTGTCCATGAGCCGGGAGATGTACGATGCATTCGAGCGGGGCTATCTGTCCGAAGCCGGAAGTTTCCTCACGGACACCGAGCGGAAATATCTGCCGTTCTCTGCCAGATACATCACTTACGAGCAGGTGCTGCGTTTCCTGATGGACTATATCGACGGAGACCATTATTATAAGGTTAAGTACCCGGAGCACAATCTGGTACGTACGCGGGCCCAGCTCAGGCTGCTCCAGTCTATAGAACAGCAACTGTTCTAACACAATTTATATTATGTTAAATAGGGTTTAGCCCGATACCTTCATGCCCGACACATCCATCTTCGCTCAGTCAGTCCCTCTTCAATCCGCTCCGACAATACCGTTGCCGGAGCGGATGCGTCCTGGGTCCCTGGCAGAATTCGTCGGTCAGGAGCATCTTGTGGGTCCCGGTGCGGTACTCCGTAAGATGATAGAGTCCGGCAACATATCCTCCTTCATCCTATGGGGACCTCCGGGCGTCGGCAAGACTACTTTGGCGAACATCGTTTCCAAGGAACTGCACCGGAACTTCTATACGCTGTCGGCGATAAGCTCCGGAGTCAAGGACCTGCGCGACGTATTTGCCCGTGCCAAGGACAACTCAATCTTCGCCAAGGGCTCCCCGATACTCTTCATCGACGAGATTCACCGCTTTTCCAAGTCCCAGCAGGACGCTCTGCTCGGAGCTGTGGAGACAGGAACTGTAACCCTTATAGGTGCAACGACCGAAAACCCGTCTTTCGAGGTCATCACGCCTCTGCTCTCACGATGCCAGGTGTTCGTGATGAAGCCTCTGGAAGTCAAGGATCTGGACATACTTCTGGACCGTGCGCTCGCGCAGGACCAGTACCTCAGGAGCCGCAATATCACAGTCAAGGAACGCAAGGCCCTCTTCAGATTTTCCGGCGGTGACGCACGCAAGTTGCTCAATATCTTTGAGATAGTGGTCAATTCATTTCCTCCGGACTCTCCGGTGGTGATCGACGATGCCGTGGTGGCGGGCAGGCTCCAGGAGAACATCTCGATATACGACAAGAAC
>ERZ779737.1295-NODE-1295-length-19989-cov-2.464382_pt1 | contig 19989 bp, 19 predicted proteins | sample MGYA00511889_ERZ779737 | MGnify/ENA primary metagenome ERZ779737 (study PRJEB29588, sample SAMEA2163575) | human gut metagenome | biome: human gut; feature: human-associated habitat; material: faeces | place: Denmark | collected 2008/2010 ...
ATACGCTCATGTACGATCTTTGGATCTGTCTGTACCCAGATCACAGAAAGTGTTGCGCCTTTTTTCGCAAGCTGTTCTTTTAAGTTGTCCATATAAGCGACATCACGCACTTCTCTGGTGAACGGTGCGTTGATCAGTACGATATCATCATACTCAAGCGCCTCTAATGCCAGATCTACCACACATTCGTACTCGTAATTGCGGATGTGCTCTTCAAAGAAATCACTGCTGCGGTTGTACGGTTCGCCGGCAACTTTAAAGATCTGTTTGGAAAGGACGATCAGTGTATCCTTGTCCAGATAAACGCAATGGTTCAGGCGTTTTGCCAATGCCTTTGAAATATACGTCTTGCCGCAGGCTGGCGGTGATGTTACGATGATTAATTTCTTAGTCATTCTAAATTTCCTCCCTGAAATTGGATAAATATATATTTTGATATTTTTTTAACATTTTTTATAGACATTTCATAATTCATAAATTCATTAGAAAATACGATCCCTATATATCGATATATAGGAGAACATACTTTTTCTTCTAATTGTATTTGTTCCTTTAAAGCTTGAATCAGCCAAAATATCTCATTGCTTTTTACATTTAAGTATTCATTATAATTCATAAATTTTTGAAATAATTTCTTTTGAAAGCTTTAAATTTCCATCTTCGTTTATTTTGTTTTTCTCCCAAAAATTAGATAAAAAAGTTGTCGATATATAAATAAAATTATATTCTAATGATTTTTTATAAATTAAATCATTGAGCTCATCTAAAAAATTATTATAATAATTTTTTATTTTCGAAAACATTCCAAGACACAACTTTTTTCCTTTATATATTTCTGAAACATCTTCGTACGTTTTTTCTAAATAATAATCAAATAATGCTAATATTTTTTTATAATTGTCAATTGATTTATCACTTATATAATCAGGATAAATATCATCTATATCATAGCTAAAAATTATAAATTCGCTCTTCTTTATATATTTTTCAAAATCTTTTTTTCCAAGCGAACTATAAACTACAGGTCTTTTTTCAAAATATTGAAAAGCATTCTTATAATTACTTTTATCTTCTAAAAAAACCGGTTCAAAATAAATATTTTTTTCTTCAGATATCAATTTCATAACAGAAGAAAAGATTTCATCACCAAAGGCAACAAAATATTTATTTTCTTTAGGAAAACAAGAAGTCAACAAGAGCAAACAAAGAAATATACTTTTTTTACTCTTCATAAATATCAACTCCTATTTTTATAAATTTTTCTAAAATGTTTTCATATCCCCTTTCTATAATCTCTTTATTTTCAATTACTGTTTTTCCTTTTGCTTTTATTCCTAATAATACTGCAGCCATTCCACCTCTTAAATCAACAGCTTCAACAGTATTGCCAACAATATTTTCATTTCCTAAAACAACAATCAATTCATCTATTACATTTATATTAGCATTCAATTTTTTTAACTCTTCTAAATATTTCTTTCTGCTATGGTACACTTTATCTTCTATAAAAGCCATTCCTCTTCCAGCAGAAAATAAAGAAACTAAACATGGAATTAAGTCTGTCGATAATCCTGGATAAGGATGGGAGACATAAAAATTTTTTCCACTATATTTTTGCTCATATATTTTTACATTAGATTTATTTATTTTATACTCTATATTTCCTGAATCTAAAACTGTAAAAAAATCTGTCATTTCTTTTATCGGACAATTTTTTACAACTATATTTTTCCCAATTAACGCTCCTAAACAGCAAAAAGTAGCTGCAGATATTCTATCAAAAGAAATTTCATATGTCTCAATTTTCTTTTTACTATATCCATAAAAATAAATGCTTCCCATTTCATCATTTATCAGCCAGCCTAATTTTTTAAGAAAATTTAAAACAGACTTTATTTCTGGTTCTTCAGCACATCCAACAATTTTAAAAGGTTTTTTAGTATTTAATCCTAGCAATATTGCATTTATAGTTGTGCCAAAACTAGGATATGGTAAATAAATTATCGGAACATAAACCTTCTCACCACTAAAAACTATTTTATCTTTTTCTAATGTATAATCAAATCCAAATGATTTTAATAGATTCAAGTGAAAATCAATCGGTCTTTTGCCAAAATTACATCCTCCAGGATAATAAAATTCAAAACTTTCATTTAATGAAACTAAAATAGGTAAATAATAAATACTAGCCCGTATACTCTTAACTAAATCACTATCTAATTTTTCATAACGCAATTTAGTTGCATCTAACAAAACATTACCTTTATCATATTTAAATTTTAAATAAAAGACAAATATTTTAATAATATTAAAGTATATGTTTAATAAAATTAAAAAACACTCCTAGTTTTTTAATCATTATGTAAGTGTTGTGTATTTTAATGAGGTTTGATTTATTTGTTTGTTTGATATGATATAGTAGTGTGGAATGGAGAGGTGAATATGAAGAAAATATTAATTTTATTAGTGACAATGATGTTATGTGCCTGCTCACCTGCAGAACCTATGTCACTCAAAGACAGCTATGGACAGTACAAACAAGAGAAAATCGTATATGCGAATAAGAAGGATTACATAAAGAAGAAGGACGCTTATAATGCGTATCTTGTTTATGAAATCAATAAAGATGCATGTACATTTGAAAGTGATTTAAAGTATCAGAATATCCAGTATAAGAAGGTTGAACTATCAAAAGATGAGAAAGAAAAAGTTCCTGAAGCACTCATCAAATACAACCTTTATGAAGGTGAAAAACAGTTAGGTATTGCAGTTTACTTAGGTGAAGAAACTGTTTATATTGCTAGCTATGATCAATATGATGGTAGCTCTGTATATATTGCGAAAATGAAAAAAATCACAAAGAAGAGCTAAAATTTACGAAAAACAGAAAATAAATAATTTTGTTTATATTTAAAGAAAAATTATTGACAAAGTAAAAAAGTGATTGTATTATAGACCCAAGTTAAATAAACAAATCGATGAACGAGAAGAGTATCTTACAATCACCTACAGCGAGATGACATAGAGTGGAAGGTCATCAGGAAGATATAAGAGAAACGCACTCGGGAGAGTCTGTTGGAATTGAGTATAACAGAACGTGAATCTGCGTTAATGAAGAGGTGGTTTGTATGATACAAGCAACTAGAGTGGTACCGCGTTTATATACGTCTCTGGATTAATCTAGAGGCGTTTTTTGTTTATTAAAGGGGTGTTTGATATGAAGGAACGACGATTTAGTTAAGTAGTGGGGCATTAAAATAAAACATCAAACATTAAAGGAGAAGAAAATTATGGAAAAGAAAACATTTAAGAAAGTTGTATTAGCTTATAGTGGAGGATTAGATACTTCAATTATTATTTCTTGGTTAAAGGAAAATTATGGCTGTGAAGTTATTGCAGTTGCTGCTGATGTGGGACAGGGTGCTGGAGAACTTGATGGTCTTGATGAAAAGGCTGCAAAGACAGGTGCTTCTAAATATATTTGTGTAGATTGTAAACCTGAATTTGTTAAGGATTTCTGTTTTGAAGCAGTTAAAGCCAATGCATTATATGAAGGTAAATATATGTTAGGTACTTCTCTTGCAAGACCAATTATTGCGAAGAAGTTAGTAGATATTGCTTTAGAAGAAGGTGCAGATGCAATCTGTCATGGATGTACTGGTAAAGGTAATGACCAGGTAAGATTTGAATTAGCTATTAAAGCATTTGCACCAGATATGCCTATTATCGCTCCTTGGAGAGAATGGGATATTAAATCAAGAGAAGAAGAAATCGAATATGCGGAAGCAAGAAAGATTCCTCTAAAGATCAACAGAGAAACAAACTACTCTAAAGATAAGAACTTATGGCATTTATCTCATGAAGGTTTAGATCTTGAAGATCCAGCTAATGAACCTAAGTATGATGAAATCCTAGAAATGGGTGTTTCACCAGAAAAGGCACCAGATGTTCCAACATATATCACTTTAACTTTTGAAAAGGGTGAAGCCGTAGCATTAAATGGTGAAAAGCTTGAACCAGTAGAAATGTTAGCTAAGTTAAATGAAATCGGTGGTGCGAACGGTGTTGGTATCGCCGATATGGTTGAAAACAGACTTGTTGGTATGAAATCAAGAGGTGTATATGAAACTCCAGGTGGAACTATTTTATATGCAGCACATCAGAACCTAGAAGAAATTACTGTAGATAAAGAAACACAGCATTTCAAACAGCAGGTAAGCTTAAAGCTTGCTGATAATATCTATAACGGTCAGTGGTATACACCTCTTACTGAAGCATTACTTGCATTCGTAGATAAGACTCAGGAAAACGTAAATGGTGATGTTAAACTTAAATTATACAAGGGTAATATCGTAGGTGCTGGTGTAACATCTCCAGATACATTACATGATTTACAGACAGCATCATTTGATGAAGATGATGATTATGATCAGTATGATGCTAAAGGATTCATCACATTATACGGTTTACCAATTAAGGTAAAAGCTAAGTTAGATCAGAAGAAAAAGAAATAGGAGTTTAAGATATGGTATTGTGGAAAGGTAGATTTTCTAAAGAATTAAATCATGAAGTCAATGCATTCAATTCATCTCTTTCATTCGATCATCGTATGTATAAGCAGGATATCAGAGGATCTCTTGCTCATGCAAAGATGTTATGTAAACAGAGTATTATTGAAGAGAAAGATTATGAAGAGATTGTAGAAGGTTTAAATGCAATTTTAAAAGAGATTGAAGAGGGTACACTCCTCTTTGATCCTGAAGCTGAAGATATTCATATGTTTGTGGAAAGCGAACTTACAAAGCGTTATCCAGTGGCTGGTAAAAAACTACATACAGGACGTTCTAGAAATGATCAGGTTGCATTAGATCTTCGTTTATATGCACATGATGAAATTCTAGAAATCAAGAAAATGTTAGTGAACCTGATTCATACATTAACAGGTTTAGCTGAACACAACCTTGATACAATCATGCCAGGATATACACACTTACAAAGAGCACAGCCTATTACTTTTGCACATCATTTAATGGCTTATGCATCAATGTTTTTAAGAGATATTGATCGTTTAGAAGATGTTGATAAGAGACTTTATGTATCACCTCTAGGAAGTGGTGCACTTGCAACAACAACTTATCCATTAGATAGACCATTTGTGGCAGAAGAATTAGGTATGTATGATATTATGTATAACTCTTTGGATGGTGTGAGTGATCGTGATTATGCGATTGAGTTATCAAGTGCCTTAGCCACAATCATGATGCATTTATCAAGATTCTCAGAAGAAGTGATTCTATGGTGTTCATGGGAATTCAAATTCATTGATCTTGATGATGCTTATGCAACAGGTTCTTCTATTATGCCTCAGAAGAAGAATCCAGATATTGCAGAATTAGTAAGAGGTAAGAGTGCAAGAGTCATTGGTGATGTGAATACATTACTTACAATGATGAAGGGACTCCCTCTTGCTTACAATAAAGACATGCAGGAAGATAAAGAAGCTTTATTTGATGCAATTGATGAAGTCAAGCTTTGTCTTCCAGTCTTTACAGATATGATGGCAACTATTACTGTTCATAAAGATAAGATGAGAGATGCTGCTGCAAGAGGATTTATTAATGCGACTGATTGTGCAGATTATTTGACTAAGAAGGGTATGCCATTTAGAGATGCTTATAAGATTACTGGGGAACTTGTAAGATACTGTATTGAACATGGAGAAACATTAGAAACACTTCCTCTAGATGTTTATACAGGTTATACAGATATGTTTGGTGAAGATGTTTATCAGGCTATTTCATTAGAAACATGTCTTAACAACAGAGCAGTTGTTGGTGGACCTTCTCCTAAAATTGAGATGGAGAATATTCATAGAATCAATCAGAAAGTGAGTGGATATTGTGATTAAAGCAGGTATTATTGGTGCAAGTGGTTATGCAGGATGTGAATTATTAAGAATCTTATTAATGCATCCTGAAGCAGAAGTAACAGCTATTTCTTCACATAGCTATACTGGTAAGAAGATTTATGATCTTTATCCTAACTTCTATCAGATATGTGATTTAGAGTTTATTGAAGATACAGAAGTCATTGAGAAAGCAGATATTATTTTTGCATCTCTTCCTCATGGCTTATCGGAAAAGTATGCCAAGACATGTGTAGAAAAGGGTAAGAAGTTTATTGATTTAGGGGCTGACTTCAGACTTGATAAGGAAGAAGATTATCAGAAATGGTATGGTTTAGATTATAACCTACCAGAACTTCATAAGAATCAGGTATATGGGTTACCTGAAGTCAATAGAGATAAGATCAAGGATGCTACTATTATTGGAAATCCTGGTTGTTATCCTACAACTATTACTTTAGGCCTCTATCCTTTATTAAAGAATAAGCTCAATGTATCACAGAAGATTATTATTGATTCAGCATCAGGTACAACAGGTGCTGGTAAGAACTTAAGTGATGGTATGCATTTCCCAAGATGTAATGAATCATTCCATCCTTATAAAGTAGGTGTACATAGACATACACCAGAAATTGAACAGGAATTAAGTAAGATGAATGAAAAAGATGTACATATCACATTTGTCCCTCATTTACTTCCTGTAGACCGTGGTATTGTTTCTACTATTTATGTTCCTGTAGATCAGTCTCTAGAAGAAATCTATGAAACATATGTAGAAGCTTATAAGGATGAACAGTTTGTGAGAGTATTACCTCTTGGACAGGTCGCAGACTTAAAGTTTGTGAAAGCATCTAACTATTGTGATATTTCATTACATATGGATGAACGTGATCATACATTAATTGTAGTGTCTACAATTGATAATATGGTGAAAGGTTCTGCTGGCCAGGCAGTACAGAATATGAATATTATGTATGGACTCGATGAGAATACAGGTTTAAATCTTGTCGCTCCATCATTCTAAGGAGGATGTTATGAAAGATATACTTGGTGGTGTATGTGCACCAATAGGATTTAGCGCAAATGGTATTCATGCAGGAATGAGAAAGAATAAATCTAAGAAGGATTTATCTCTTATTGTGAGTGAAGAGTTATGTACAGCAGCTGCAACATATACACAAAATAAAGTAAAAGGTGCTCCTTTGACAGTTACAAAGCAGCATTTAAAGAATGGTCGTGCAAGAGCAATTATCTGTAACTCAGGTAATGCGAATACATGTAATGCGAATGGTATTGAGCTTGCAAATGAAGTATGTGCTTTAGCTGCAAAGGAATTAGGTTTAAAGGAAGATGATATTATTGTCGCTTCTACTGGTGTTATTGGTCAGCCTATGTCTATTGATCCTTTTAAAAATCATATGAAAGAACTTGTAAAGGGATTAAATGTAGATGGGTCTCATGATGCATGTTATGGAATCATGACAACTGATACACAGCCTAAAGAATATGCAGTAGAGTTTAAATTAGGTAATGTTAAATGTCATATTGGGGCTATCGCAAAGGGTTCTGGTATGATTCATCCAAATATGGCAACAATGCTTGCCTTTGTAACAAGTGATGTAGCCATCTCTAAAGAATGTCTAGAAGCAATGGTACATGAAGTTGTCGATGATACATTTAATATGGTTAGTGTTGATGGGGATACATCTACTAATGATATGTTATGTGTATTATCAAATGGTATGGCACAGAATAATAAGATTGTCTTAAAGGATCAGTCTTATAATATTATGAAGGATGCGTTATATCATATTTGTGAACAATTATCTCGTGGTATTGCGAAAGATGGTGAAGGAGCCACTAAGCTTCTTACATGTAATGTCAAGAATGCGAAGACACTACAGGATGCCAAGATTGTTGCAAAGAGTGTCATCACTTCTACTTTATTTAAAGCAGCGATGTTTGGTAGAGATGCGAATTGGGGTCGTATCTTATGTGCTATTGGTTATTCTGATGCTGATCTAGACATCAACAAAGTATCCGTGACATTGGCTTCATCTGCAGGAGATATTCATGTTTGTGAGAAGGGCATGGGTGTCATCTTTGATGAAGACAAAGCATTAAAGGTCTTATCTGAAGATGAGATTGATATTAATATTGATTTAAATGATGGTATGTGGGATGCAACAGCATGGGGCTGTGATCTTACTTATGATTATGTGAAGATTAATGGGGAATATAGAACATAATGGAAGAAAGAGAAATATATCGAGCAAAAATCTTATCTGAAGCTGTTCCTTATTTACAGGAATACAATGGTAAGACAGTAGTAGTAAAATATGGCGGAAATGCGATGATCAATGAAGAATTGATGAACAATGTCATTTCTGATATATGTCTAATGACTTTAGTTGGTATTAATGTCGTATTGGTTCATGGTGGGGGCCCTGAAATCAATAAAGCATTAAAACGTTCTGGTATAGAATCAAAGTTTATTGATGGGTTACGTTATACTGATGAAGAAACAATTGATATTGTCCAGGAAGTATTAGCTGGTAAAGTCAATAAGAATCTTGTAAAGCTGATTATGAATGGGGGAGGCCGTGCAGTAGGTCTTTGTGGTATTGATAATAAGTTATTAGAGGCGAAGAAGATTAAAGACGAATTAGGTTATGTAGGTACTGTCACAAACGTAAACAATGAAATCATTAAGGATGCAATCAAGAGTGGATATATTCCAGTTATTGCGTCTATTGCGATGGATGATGAAGGTAATAGCTATAATGTGAATGCAGATTATGCAGCAGCAGCTATTGCGGATAGTCTAGAAGCAGAAAACTTGATTGTAGTTAGTGATATTCCTGGTTTATTAAGAGATCCTCATGATGAAAAGACATTGATTCCAGAGGTATCTATTCAGGATGTAGAAAACTTAAAAGCAGAAGGTATTATTGCGGGAGGTATGATTCCTAAAGTGGATTGTATTACTCATGCATTAAAAGGCAATATGTCAAAAGCAGTCATTATTGATGGTCGTATTCCACATTCTATTCTTATTGAAATATTATCTAAGGATGGTAGTGGGACACTATTCACAAGATAACAGAGTTACATCTGTTATCTTTTTTTTACGTCTAAAATAGTATATTATTAAAGATAAGGAAGGGTAAGACGATGAAAAGATTATTATGCTTATTATTATGTAGTATATTGTTTGTGGCATGTGGTACTACGAAAGAGACAAAAAAGAAAGATACGGCAGTAGTAGAGAAACAAAAGAAAAAGGAAGAGGAAGCTAAGAAGTTAGAGGAACAAAAGAAAAAGGAAGAAGAAGCTAAGAAACTAGAAGAACAGAAAAAAATAGAGGAACAGAAGAAAGCTGAGGAAGCTAAAAAACAGGAAGAATTAAAAAGACAACAGGCATCTGTTGCGACAAATAATAATGTGGTAGCCATTGATGCAGGACATCAAGCAAGAGGTAATTCACAATTGGAACCGATTGGTCCGGGTGCTTCAACACAAAAGGCTAAGGTCGCAGGAGGGGCAACAGGTACTGCGACACGTATTCCTGAATACCAGACAACGCTTAATGTGAGCTTAAAACTAAGAAATGTATTACAGTCTAGAGGGTATAAGGTTGTTATGATCCGTACAACCAATGATGTGAATATTTCTAATAGAGAAAGAGCTGAAATGGCTAATAATGCAGGCGCTGGTGCTTTTATTAGATTACATTGTGATGGTATTGATAATAGCGGTGTGACTGGTGCAAGTGTACAGGAACCAGCTAATGGAAATCCTTATATGAGTGCAGGTAATGTGTCTGCTTCACAATCTTTAGGAAGAACAGTACTTAATCATTATTGCAGTACTACAGGTATTAGAAATAGAGGAATGGCTGCACGTAATGACTTAAGTGGAATCAACTGGTGTAAGACACCTGTCTGCTTACTTGAAATGGGATTTATTTCTAATGGTGATGAAGATAGAAAACTCAACAACAGTGATTTCCAGCAGAAAATTGCGGAAGGTATTGCGAATGGTATTGATGCGTATTTTGGTCGATAGTAATTGCATTTATGTCTATTAACTGTTTATAATGTTTTTTAGTAAGGTTATCCTTAGAGGATAACCTTGAATTTTAGAGTATATTCCTATGTATTTAGTAGGAACTAGAGGTGAAACAATGGATAACATTAAAGCGATAGAACGTAGTATTATTACAAACTTTAGAAAACCTTTATGGCGTAGATTTATTAAGGGTATTCAGGATTATGAACTCATTGAACCTGGTGATAAGATTGCGGTATGTATTTCAGGTGGGAAGGATTCAATGCTTCTTGCAAAGTTATTACAGGAATTACAGCGACATGGTAAGTTTCATTTTGATTTAGAGTTCATCTGTATGGATCCAGGCTATAATCCTGCCAATAGAAAATTGATTGAAGAGAATGCGGAAAAGCTAGGTATTCCTATTCAGTTCTATGAGTCAGATATATTCAATGTCGTACATGGAATAGAAAAGAACCCTTGTTATTTATGTGCAAGAATGCGTAGAGGATTCTTATATCATAGAGCACAGGAATTAGGATGTAATAAGATTGCGTTAGGACATCATTATTCAGATGTAATAGAAACTATTTTAATGGGTATGATGTATGGGGCTCAGGTCCAGACTATGATGCCTAAACTTCATAGCAAGAACTTTAAAGGTATGGAATTAATTCGTCCTATGTATTTGATTCATGAAGAAGATATTATTGCCTGGGCTGAGAAGTTTAATTTAAAGTTCTTACAGTGTGCATGTCGTTTTACAGAAGAATCTGAAGCACGTGGAGAAATTGAACATACATCTAAACGTGCAGAAACTAAGATGTTGATTAAGAAACTAAGAGAAATCAATCCTAAAGTGGAACAGAATATCTTTAAGAGTGTAGAGAATGTCAATCTTAAAACAATTATTGCCTATACTGACTGGGATGAATCAAAGAAGAGTTTCTTAGATTTCTATAAGGAGCAGGACTAATGGATGATCAGTTTACAAGATTAAGATGGGTAGCAGGTAATGAGTCTATTGATATCATGAAGACTAAACATGTTGCAGTGTTTGGCTGTGGTGGTGTTGGAGGCTATGTCATTGAAGGATTGGTTCGTTCTGGTATAGGAACAATTGATGTATTTGATCATGATACAGTGGATATCACAAATCTCAATAGACAGATAATTGCCTTACATTCTACAGTAGGTAAGAAAAAAGTAGATATTATTAAAGACCGTATGTTAGATATTAATCCAAATTTAAATATAAATACGTTTGATACATTTTATTTACCAGAGAATGCTGATACAATAGATTTATCTCAATATGATTATGTAATTGATGCAATTGATACAGTAACTGCAAAGATAGAATTGATTAAGAGATGTACAGAATTGAATGTACCTATTATCTCTTCTATGGGCACAGGTAATAAGCTTGATCCTTCTCACTTACAGATTACTGATATCTATAAGACAAAGATTGATCCTCTTGCGAAAGTAATGAGAAGAGAATTAAAAGCAAGAAGAATTAAGAAGTGTTTAGTTGCTTATTCAGATGAGATTCCTGCAAAGACAGGACAGAGAACACCAGGTAGTAGTGTCTTTGTGCCAGCGAGTGCAGGATTAATGATTGCAGGATATGTGTTTCAATCATTGATAGGAGGATAATAGTATGGCTAAAGTTGCAGTTTTAATGGCAGATGGTTTTGAAGAAGTAGAAGCCTTAGGTGTAGTGGATATCTTAAGACGTGCAGAAGTGGATGTAGACACTGTTTCTATTAAAGAGGAGCAGGTTGTCATTTCTTCTAGAAACATTCCTGTACGTGCTGATAAGACACTTACAGACATGGATTATTATGATATGATTGTGATTCCTGGAGGAGCAGGTGCATGGACCTTAAGAGATGATGATCGTATTATTTCACTCATTAAGAAATATGATCATGAAGAAAGATATATTGCCGCTATATGTGCAGGACCTATGGCTTTAGGTAAAGCAGGTGTAATCACTAATAAGAAAGTCACTTCTTATCCAGGAGAAGAAATTGAAAGTTATTTAAAAGCAGGTAAATATGTTGAAGAAGAAGTGGTTGTAGATGGTCATATTATTACAAGTAGAGGACCAGCCACAGCATTTGCATTTGCCTATAAGCTTTTAGATGTATTAGGTATTGATTCATCAAGTCTTAAGCATGGAATGTTGTATGATTTATACAGATAGCCTTTGTGCTATCTTTTTTTATTTAGGTATAAAAAAACGATCCCGAAGGATCGTAGTATTTAATATGGTGACCGGTACGGGATTCGAACCCGTGAATGCATGCGTGAAAGGCATGTGAGTTAACCGTTTCTCCAACCGGCCAGCGGAATTGAGTATATCATAGGAGAAACGAATACGTCAATAGTTATTTTAATATTTTGATAATGAAAATGCTGAAATTTTTTTGTCTTTAAAAGTAAACTTAATTTGTATATTCTTCTCTTTATATTTATAGGTTATAGTACCTTTTCCGTTATTGTAATGGTTAGAAGTAGGAGAAGAATAAGTATGCTTTACTGTAGAATAATCAGTTCCAACAGTAATATTATTCTTAAGTTTATACTTTTTAGTAAAGAGAGTGATTGTTTGGATTTTTCCATCCTCTTCTGAATATTGAATATTAGAATCAAATAAAGCATCTGACATCTTTGATGCACTCACACCAGGATAGACCTCTTTATTCTTATAAATGACTGTATAGTCCTTTATATCAGTTTGAGCACTACATGCACATAATAAGAGACATAGTAATAATAGTATCTTTTTCATATGTATACCTCCTTGTCTTTATATTAGAACTTTAATAAGAAATTGCAAGAGAAGTTTGACAGGGAGTAACTACCGTCTAGTACAGTAAGTGTAGGAGGTATTCGTTATGGAATATGTAAAATTAAATAATGGCATAGAAATGCCACTCATCAGTTTTGGAGTCTATCAGATTCCTAAAGAAGATACTAAGAGATGTGTCTTAGACGCAATTAAGTCAGGATATAGAGGCATTGATACAGCACAGAGTTACTTCAATGAAAGTGAAGTAGGAGATGCGATTGTGGAATGTGGTGTACCTAGAGAAGAACTCTTTATTACTACTAAAGTGTGGATTGATCATTATGGTTATGAAGAATGTAAGGCTTCAGTAGAAGAATCATTCAGAAAACTAAAAACAGATTATTTAGATTTGTGTTTACTTCATCAGCCTTTTAGTGATTATTATGGTGCTTATCGTGCTTTAGAAGAGTTATATGCGGAAGGTAAAATTAAAGCAATTGGTGTTTCTAATTTCTATCCTGATCGTTTGACAGATATTTGTATGTTTGATAGAAAGGTTATTCCAGCAGTGAACCAGGTAGAAGTCAATCCTTTTAATGCACAATGGTGTGCTCAGGAAAACATGGAAAAACATGGTGTAAAAATGGAAGCATGGGCTCCATTTGGTGAAGGAAGAAATAATCTATTTACTAATGAAACATTAGTTTCTATTGGTAAGAAATATAATAAGAGTTCTGCCCAGGTTATGTTGAGATGGCTTATTCAAAGAGGTGTTATTGTTGCCTGCAAGTCTACTCATATTGAAAGAATGCAGGAAAATATCAATGTCTTTGATTTTGAATTAACAGAAGAAGACATGAATTCTATTAAAACATTAGATACTAGTAATAGCTTATTCTTCTCTCATAGTGATCCTAATATGGTTGAATGGTTCGACAAGATTGTGAAAGAAAGAAGAGTAAATGAAGATTAGATAAAAAGACTTCAATTGAAGTCTTTTTTAACGGATGTTATGTTTTGATATCATCTTTTGAATGATTACAGGTATAAAGAATTCTATCACAAATGCGGAAGCATAGAATAATGCAATATGAATTATTGTGATAGGCATGATTAATGGAATAATCATCATCTTTATTGTGAAAATCATAATCACTTCTAGAAGAATCCATACAAATGTACCTAATATTAATGCGTTTTTCAAGTATGTGCGATAGAAGCTGTGATCTATTCTCTTAGTTGTTAATCCCATGTTATAGAGATAGTCTCTTGTCTGTTTCTCTTCTCTTAAAATGAGATACTTAAGGTAAAAATAGAAACCATACAATAATATAAAGACGACTGCAATGAATTCTATCAATACTTTCTGATTGTTGTTGATAAGAGAATTGATTGCATCATTATCTACAAATGCACCCTCTACCCTAAAACCTAATCTTTCTAATTCATTCTTTACTTGATTGATATTCTTAAGACTATCTACTCTTAATGTATAAGCATCTGGACGCCATGGTGTTTTCATGATGATATCATCTACATCATTCATAGTATAATTTTCAGGAAGAACATTTTCAATTTTTACATAACCTTTTTCACTATGAGGATCCTCTATATTATAAATAACAACACTTTCTTTGGCTTTAAAAGCTTCCATATATGGTGTAATACAGTCTCTAGGAATATAAACATATGGATTTCCTGTACCGACACTATTTGTACTTATAGCTGATCCTGGTTTTAAAATTCCTCTCACAGGCAGGTTCATATAAACAAGTTTTACACAAGGTGTGTTGATATCGATCCACTCATCACCATCAGTTGATGTTCCTATTTGAGAAATACCAGAAGCATTATAGACAGGTATTGGAACCCATAATCCTATTTTTAACTTCTTGATATTAATATCCTCTAGTCTAAGGTTATTTTCTTTTAAGAAAGCTTCCATTTTTTCATTGCTTAAATAGACACCTTTATTATCAGCATGTTTAATAGTGATATTTGTATAATCATCCCTGCTATCATAAGTTTGAAGCATAAAGATAGATGAACTACCATTAATATGACTATCAGATAATGATATTTGATCATAGTTATTTTCTGTTGCACCATTCATATCATCCGTCCATTCTGAGAAGGTGCTATAGTGAACATCATATCTCCATGTAAGGCGTTCTATGTGGCTGACACTTTTAATCTTATTGTAATCCTGTTGACTCAGAGGTGTTTCTCCAGAATAGTATGTATAATAATCATTCTTATATTTTTCTTTGTAGACAACAAGGTCTCTAGAAGCAACAGAATTAATTTTGTCTTCATAAGAAGCACTATATGTTCCATAAATATTATAACTATAAGCACATATAATCATTGTGAAAGCAATAAGTATATTCATTACTGTTCTGAAAGTACGATGCGAAAAACGAATATCCATGTTTTTATCTTTTAGGATAGGTGCTTTTATTAGATTCTTTTCTTTGGATAGATCTCTATCTATGATTAATGCACCTTCCACTTTATAAAGCGTATCAGCTGCTTGAATCATTCTACTATCATGTGATGCACTAATTACATAATGACCTTTATCTGCGTATTCTTTGAGGATATTAATCATTATTTGTGCATAACCTGCATCAAGCGCAGCAGTAGGTTCATCTAAGATAAGTATTTCAGGCTGTCTCATTAAGGCTAAATAAACAGCAGCACGTGTTTTTTCTCCTCCAGATAAGCTTTTAGGATACTTATTTTCAAGAGGTTGTATACCTAATTGTTCTTCATAATCATTAATTCTTGTACATCCTAATTTTTCTAGCTGTTTAATATGACTGCCAATAGTCATTCCTTCTATAAATAAAGGTATCTGGTGAACATTTGCGAGATGATTATAAATAAACTTTTGTTTATTTTCTTCATCAAGAGTATCTATTCTTTCACCTTCATAGAGATAAATACAGTCATAAGCAAATTGGAAGGCTTTAAGAAATGTGGATTTTCCTGATCCGCTTCTTCCTTTGATAACAGTTAAATGTCCACATTCAGCGCAGAATGAAGCATCTTTAAATAGAGTCTTTTTTCCAAAAGACACATTAAGTTGTTTAATTTCAAGCATATTAAACCACCTCATTTCTTAGTTCTGTAACAATATCAATCTTTTTGATAAATCTAGATTGCGTAATCACTCTTTCTAAAAGAAGTGCAATTATAAATACAAAAGTAGATATAAGAGGTGCTACAAGTGAGAATATGCCTGTTAAAAGCAACATGATAATAGATATAATTGTACTAATTACTAAAACAGCACAAAGCCCAATAATGCTTTCGGTAAGAGATATATGAATCAAATCTTTTTCTCTTAAGCCAGATATTCTTAATAAAACAAGTTCACTCTTCCTTTGCATTAATAAATGTGATTCAAGAACAATATCAATAATCATAGCTACAAGAATAATAATACCTGCAAATGTAAACATCAACATTTGATAATAGTTGTTTAAGCTATTCATCGATTCTCTATCTGTAAATGAATCATTGATTGTATAACCACTCTTTTCATAGCCTTTTAGAGTTGTTTCTAATTTATCGTATGTATCATAGCATACTACGTATCCTATATATTGTTTATCTTTGCTATTCTTTTCATAAATGGATTTCATTAATGAATAAGGCATATAGATATATCTTTGACTTTTTACTACATAATGGACTTGTTTGGAATTTTTAAATACACCATTCATATCAAAACTATGTTCAGTTTGATGCATTCCTTCTCTATCTTTAATGGTTATATCAAGGTTTATTTTATTGTTCTTGGATTTCTGATTGAGAATATAGAAGGTAGATTCATCCATATAGATACCATTTTGTTTATCCTGTATAGCTCTATCTATATACTTGGATAAATCATCTTCTTTGAAATAAGGCACAATATAAACTTCTTCACCATTTATATCCGTACACATCTTATATAAAGGATATGCATTCTTGTCTTTTAATGTGATGAGTTTGCTGTAGTCTTGATCTACATATGAATGCTTATCTTTTGTGATAATAGCTTTGTTTTCTAATTGTCCTACTAGCATCTGCATTGCCTGTTTTTTGGAGTTATGAATAATTCCAGTCATAACCTGACATGAAACAAGACTTAAAACAAAAACCATCAATAAAAGAACATACATGAATCTATAATGTTTCATATATGTTTTAACATATTCAATACAGAAATTTTGATTAATAGAAGGGGCTGTCCCTTCACCGCTTTGATCTTCTGAAAATAAAAAATCAGAAGATGAAAGCATACCATCTTCAATCATATAAGTAACATCAGCATATTCTATTGCACAATCAGAATGTGATGCCATAACAATAGTCATATCATGACTCAGTTCTTTTAGAATTTCATATATTTGTATTTCATTATCATGATCTAGAGAAGCAGTCGGTTCATCAAGAATAAGAACCTGTGGATGACTAATAAGGGCACAAGCAATAGAAAGTCTTTGTCTCTCACCAAGAGAAAGTGTCATAACATTTTGTGAAGGAGAAACATCTAAATGCATCCTATCAAGGCATTCATCTATATCATCATCTGTTAATACTTTATTATGAATACGTGCAAAATATTGAAGTGTACCTGTCACATCAAGGTGAGGAAGAAGACTACTTTCCTGTAAAACATAACTTATACGGCTTCTTCTATATTCGTCTCTCATCTTTCCTTCTATGAGTTTTCCATCATAGAAATACTTATAACTGCTTTTATTATCCATAAGAGCAATACAATAAAGAAGTGCAGTTTTTCCTGAACCACTTGTACCTCTAAGAAGAGTGACAGAGTGAGCAGGAATACTGATTGTTGCATGATCTAGAATGACTCTATCATAGGTGATGGTTACATCTTTGAGTTCAATCATATTATTATTCCTTTCTAAATATAACTCCCAGTAGAACTGGGAGTCGTTAAAATTATTTTATATTACATGTAGACCATTTGTCAGTTGCACCATTTACAGACCAATGATAAATCATGCTGCCGGAATGGGAAACGTAATTATAATCAGTGCTTGAAAAATTTACTCTTTGTTCACAATGGTAAAAACTAGGATTTCTTTTATAAGTTTTTGGACTTTCTGATTTAGTAGCGTATCCACCTTTTCCAGAATAGCCGATACTGGTTGGTGATCCTACTTTCCATCGTGTTGTTTCGTGAGTATAGTAAGTCGCTGTTACACTAGCAGAGGTTCCTGCACATGTTCCACGTAATGTCTTAGACATTGATGCAGCATAAACAGATTGGATGCTAATAAAACATGCAATACCACTTGCTAATAGTATAAATTTCTTATTCATAACTGTTCTCCTTTAGTGTTATTCTATATGTTAGAATAACACGCAGAACAGTGAATGTAAACCCTTACATCACAAATTCTATAATAATTTAAAGTAAAAAGTTAAATTCCACTTTAAATTATTGTTTAGAGAAATTAGATAGACTTGAAATTTATTTAAACTATAAAAGGCTAGGGGTGCAAAACTCCTATCATTGCTTTTGGCTTGTAAATTTTTTTGGAGGTGTAGTTCCATATATTTTTTGATTTGTATTATAGATGAAGAGATGCTAGTTTATCTATCTTTTGTGCTTATTTTTATCAGAAAGAAAAATGTATGTATATTCTATCAATATACTTATTGACGTAAATTAATATCTTATGATAAACTCTTTTAAAGAAATCGCTTTCATTAATCAGTGCAAGGAGGAAACATGAATAAAATAATATCATTTTTAATTTGCCTTACGTTAGCACTAACTTGTTTAATTGCTAATCCTGTTTATGGAGAAGATGATGGTTTTAGTTTAACTGGAGACGAATACTTAGAAATTTATAATGCTGCATTTGCCAAACAAACTAACAGTTATAAAACTGTCTACAGAGACCAAAATATAACTATGGATATGCTAAAAGCTTCCATAAAAACGTACACTTATAATGAATATTTCAAAAGTGTAAAATGGATAACAAGAAAGGGTGTAGTTTCTTTAAGCATTACTCCTACAAGTAAATTATATGGTCGTACCTATAAAAATAATGCAAATGTACTAGCAGTTCATGCAGCTACAGCCTGGAGTTTATTGTACAAAAAACATAAATCAAGCAGCAAATGGAAAAACACAGCTAGTCTAGAGGCGCAATTTAATTGCCATGTTATATATGCAGGGCGTAATAAAACACCTTGGAATATTGAGCCACATAGAACTGAAACTAATTGGGCAGTTGTTGTTGCAAAAGCATGCAATCCTTAAAGAAAAAATTGATATATTTGGTGATTATCTGCATCATATCATCGCGGTATATCAATTTAAAGCCATCTTATAAAATCAAAGTTGAAACAATCCACGACATCTCCCTATTTGATTCTGATAAGGAATACTATGTCTATTTCGGTAGGCCTTCTTGTCCGAATTGTATAAAATTTCAACGTTATATTAACAATAACGATTATCGATTGCCTAAAAAAATTTATTACTTTAATACTGACTACTGGAGAAAAAGTGGTGCCACAAATAAAATATGCAAGGAATTTAATGTTAAAGAAGTTCCTTCGCTGATCAAAATTAAAAGTGGTAAAACTGTAGAGAAAAGAGATTTATCAAAATTTATAGAAAAATAATATATCTGCTGATAGGCGATTTCTTTTATTAAACTTATGGAAAGGAAACAAACATTCCTGTATTTAAAAGGTATGTTTCTATTATTATATAATCGTGTCTACAACTATTATTTACTTTTTAATTGTATTGATTTTACAGTTACTCTTATTCCTATTTATCAAGCGTAATCATAATAATAGCTTACTACTTGTTTTGATTTCTTTAGGTATTTCTATATCTGCTGCGTTATCTTTCTGGAACACAGCTATTCTTATCGATGAATTAGGGATAAGTTCAAGTATTTTCGATTCATTATTCTTTTATACATCTATCATATTATCTTTAATTAATATGTATACTGTACTTAAAGAGAAATTGTATTAGTACTGATATTAATTTTCATTTCTGTGACTTTTATTGAATCGTACGCATGAATCAAGAATGCAATGTAAACGCCAAATTATATGGTGTGACTGAAAAAAGGAGGTGTAACGAATAGGTGGTATTTACTACTCAGCGTTACAGCTCTTTTTCATATATTCCCACCTAAAAAGGCCTTCACTATACGGCAGAATTGGAAGTCTTTATAAT